>Ga0222668_1000235_pt1 | contig 39278 bp, 30 predicted proteins | sample AntAcemetagen728_FD_179823 | JGI IMG/M metagenome (GOLD analysis project Ga0222668, IMG submission 179823) | Saline water microbial communities from Ace Lake, Antarctica - #728 | ecosystem: Environmental > Aquatic > Non-marine Saline and Alkaline > Saline | place: Antarctica: Ace Lake...
TGTATTGCCCATTGAAGAAGTAGGAGAAATGTGCGAAGCGGCAGGAGCTTTATTTCACAGTGACACTGTGCAAACAGTGGGGCATTTTTCACATGACCTTTCTGCATTAAAGATTGACTTTATCACCTGTGCCGCCCATAAATTACACGGACCGAAAGGAGTTGGATTTCTGTACATCAATAAGGGATTGAAAGTGAGCAACATGATTGTTGGTGGCGGACAAGAACGCGGATTTCGTGGTGGAACAGAAAACCTTGCGGGAATTGTTGGTTTGGCAAAAGCATTGGAGCTGGCTTACGCAGAAATGGATGAGCACAAAGCACATGTACTCAGACTGAAAATGTACATGGCTGATCAGTTAAAAAAGCGTGTTGAAGGCATTCGTTTCAACGGAGATTCAGAAAACCCTGAAAGCCTGTATACTGTTCTAAATGTGAAATTCCCGCCCAACAAAAATGCGGGGATGTTTACCTTCTTGCTTGACATTGAAGGCGTAGCATGCTCTGGTGGGAGTGCTTGCTCATCAGGGGCATCAATTGGATCACATGTGTTGAATGGAATTCACGCCGTAGAACCTGATTGTGTAAGTGTTCGATTTTCATTCTCAAGAAACACGACTATAGAAGACATTGATTTTGCACTTGAGCGAATTGAAAAACTTTGTACAGTGAGCGTCAAGGTTTAAAGCCGAGGCGTAAGAAATTATTGAAAGTAGAACTAAATAGCGTTGGCGCTTGTCAACTTTTGGCTGAAATTTACGACATGAGCAGAAGAACTTGGAGCAAGGAAGAAATCCTTGAGGTTTACAATAGACCGTTGATCAATTTGATATACGATGCGGCCACTGTGCACCGTGAACATCACAATCCTGATGAGGTGCAAGTAAGCACTTTGTTGAGCATCAAAACAGGAGGTTGTCCTGAAGATTGTGGTTACTGTCCCCAAGCTGCAAGGTATCATACGGAAGTTGAAAATGAAGAATTACTCAGTCTTTCTCACGTAAAAGCGCAAGCTCTAAGAGCTAAATCAACTGGTTCATCTAGATTGTGTTTGGGTGCTGCTTGGCGAAATGTCAAAGACGACCATGAGTTTGATCACGTTCTTGAAATGGTGCGCACCATTAATGAGGTAGGACTAGAAGTGTGCTGCACACTTGGGATGGTAACGCAAAGGCAAGCTCAGCGATTGGCTGATGCTGGGCTGTATGCCTACAACCACAACCTTGACTCTTCTGAAGAATTCTACAAAGAAATTATTTCTACTCGTGGATACGAGGACCGTTTAGAAACAATTGACAACGTTCGCAAGGCGGGTGTTTCTGTTTGTTCTGGAGGAATCATTGGTATGGGAGAGTCTGATGAGGACCGCTGTGCTATGCTAGCCACTTATGCAGCCATGGAAACTCCTCCTGAAAGTATTCCTGTAAACGCATTGGTGCCCGTTGAAGGAACCCCCCTAGAAGATCAAAAACTTGTAAGTACATGGGAAATGGTGCGAATGATTGCTACTACGAGGATTGTTATTCCTGAATCTGTAGTGCGTCTTTCTGCCGGGAGAACCCAAATATCTGAAGAGGGACAGGCGCTTTGCTTTTTAGTAGGAGCTGGTTCTATTTTCGCCGGAGACAAATTGTTGACCACTCCAAATCCTGATGTCAATAAAGACATGGAAATGTTCAAAGTACTTGGTATTACTCCAATGAAACCATACAAGAAAGGGGAGCAGCCAGCGGTGAATGAAAGATACAGGTTGAATGATGATCCTGAGAAGCGCATCAAATGGAGCAGACCAGGTCATAAAATTGAGCGCAACGAAGAGAAGAAAGAAGAGGGGAAAGTTAAGTCTTAATTCAACTTTTGTTTTTTGTTTTTCTGAGCGTAATTGGCGTGGAACTTTGGGATAAAAAAACCAATGCTTGCTCCCACTAGATAGCCCGCTGCAACATCAGTGAAGTAGTGTTTTCCAGCCCGCATTCGTGCATATCCTGCGAAAGCCGGGAGGGTAATTGCGCCAATCCACGTGAGTGTTTTAACCCATTTATTGTTGCTATAGCGTTGCACATGTTGGGCCAAGAAAAACCATGAGGCGGCAGTAATGCTTGTGTGTCCGCTAAAGAAAGACAACCGCGCTTCTGCTTTGAGCTTTTCTTCAAGAGGAACATTTGGATTGAATAAAAACGGACGATCTCTTTGGGCCATGCTCTTGGTAATGGATGTGATTCCCCAAGTCAATGAAGTCACTTGAGACCATTGAAATAGCAATTGTACGCGTTCAGGTTTACTTTGTTTTGTTGCAAAAAGAACCAGCGGCAGAGCAATGCTTGAGAATTTAAGCACATTGCTTGTAGTGGCAAATTGAGCGCTGTACCAGGTGGTGCTTTTCTGATCTAGGTAATTTAGTTTAGGCAGGCTTAATGCTTCCAGTTGATCAGCTGAATAGGGATTGATGCGTTGTTCCAATAAAAGCCCGCTGAGGGCCGTTGTCATTCCTAACCCAGAGAAAAGTAGATTAGACCTGCTTGCGGTTGACAAGGGGTAGATTTCCTTTTCGATTTGGGCGAAAAGAGCTCCTGATTGAAGGAGAAACAGCAGAAGAGTTACAAATTGAAGACGCATACACCAACGAAAGTCGAAAAAAAAAAGGGGGAAGCATAGCCTCCCCCTTTTTTTAAATTGAATTTTTCTTACAAGTGGATCACTTCATCGTAAGCTGCCGCAGCTGCTTCCATGATCGCTTCGCTCATGGTTGGGTGAGGGTGAACCGTTTTGATGATTTCATGTCCTGTTGTTTCAAGCTTACGCACAGCAACAAGTTCAGCAACCATCTCAGTTACATTCGCTCCAATCATGTGGCCTCCAAGGAGTTCACCATATTTCGCATCGAAGATCAATTTTACAAATCCATCTTTATGTCCAGCCGCGCTTGCCTTTCCTGAGGCAGAGAAAGGGAATTTCCCAACCTTAATATCAATGCCAGCCTCCTTTGCTGCCTTTTCTGTCATACCAACAGATGCAATTTCAGGTGAGCAATACGTACAACCAGGGATGTTTCCGTAGTCAAGTGCATCTGGCGACTTACCGGCGATTTTCTCAACACAGATTATGCCTTCAGCACTTGCAACGTGTGCAAGAGAAGCTCCAGGAACACAATCTCCAATACCGTAGTATCCGGGGATGTTTGTTTCGTAGAAGTCATTCACAATCAGCTTGCCTTTGTCTGTAGCAATTCCTACATCTTCTAGGCCAATGTTTTCTATGTTTGCAATAACACCAACAGCACTAAGAACAACATCGCAATCAAGAATTTCTTCTCCCTTTTTTGTCTTAACAGTCACTTTGCAACCTGCTCCTTTCGTATCAACCGCTGTTACTTCAGAATTTGTCATCACTTTAATTCCGCTCTTCTTGAATGTGCGCTCAAGTTGCTTGCTCACTTCTTCGTCTTCAACAGGCACAATGTTCGGCATGTATTCAACAACGGTTACTTCTGTTCCAATAGAGTGATAGAAGTAAGCGAACTCAACTCCGATTGCGCCAGAACCAACAACAACCATTTTCTTAGGCTGCTTTGTTAAGGTCATTGCCTCACGGTATCCGATGATTTTCTGTCCGTCTTGAGGGAGATTAGGAAGTTTTCTAGATCGGGATCCAGTGGCAATAATGATGTTTGAAGCTTCATAAATTGCAGCAGCTCCTTTCTCATCAGTAACCTCAATTTTCTTTCCTGGCTTCACTTTTCCTGAACCCATGATCACATCAATCTTGTTCTTCTTCATCAGAAACTGAACACCATTGCTCATTCCGGCGGCCACGTCGCGACTTCTTTTTATCATACCACTGAAGTCAGCTTTAGGAGCATTCACCTCAATTCCATAGTCTTTAGCATGTGTGATGTATTCAAAAACATTTGCGCTTTTTAGCAACGCCTTTGTGGGAATACATCCCCAGTTTAAGCAAATTCCACCAAGCGATTCACGCTCAATAATTGCTGTTTTCAATCCGAGTTGTGACGCGCGAATGGCTGCCACGTAACCTCCAGGGCCACTTCCTAAAACAATAACGTCGTATTTCATAGATAGGATTATTCTTGGTTCAATCGATTGCAAAGGTAGCAAAGTAGCTTAAAGGTTTGTGTTGTTTGAGTGAAGTGAACAACACATATTTGTAGAATGAAATTTGACGTTACGTTATTGACTGAGTCTCGCTACTTAAATCCGTCTAATCCAGATTGGTACGCTGAGCAAATTTTAACCGAAGACCGCATCCTTCAAAGGGCCTTGGAGCGAAAGGGCTTGAACGTGAGAAGATGTGACTGGGCAGATCCGTCTATAAATTGGTCAGAAACTACACTGGCTCTTTTTAGAACAACATGGGATTATTTCCATCGATTTAAAGAGTTCAGTGTTTGGCTTGAGCAGGTTTCGGCCCAAACAATTTTGATTAATCCGGCTGAACTAATTCATTGGAACATTGACAAACGCTACTTTGAAGACCTTCAGGCCCGTGGGGTTAATTGTATTGAAACAGTCTATATCAAACGCAACTCCACGCAAACCTTAAGGTCCATTTGTGAAGCAACTGATTGGACGAAATGGGTGTTGAAACCGACCGTCTCAGGAGCTGGTAGACACACCTATTTACTTACATCAGCAGAGCTAGATGCGCATGAAGAACTCTTTCAATCATTGGTTTCAGAAGAAGAAATGATGATTCAACCATTCATTCAGAGCGTAGTGGATTTTGGAGAGTTGAGTCTCATGGTGATGAACGAACAATATACCCATGCTGTGCACAAAATACCCAAGAAAGGTGATTTCAGGGTGCAAGATGATTTTGGCGGAACAGTTGAAATGTTCGAGCCTAGTCAAGCAGAAATCAAGTTCGCTGAACGAGCAGTGCAAGCGTGCACTCCAAAACCCATGTACGCAAGAGTAGACATGGTCAAAGACAATGCAGGGCAACTAGCCATTTCAGAGCTTGAATTGATTGAGCCTGAATTGTGGTTTAGGTTCAATGAAAAGGCCGCTGATGTTCTAGCAGAAGGAATTGCAAAAAAGCTGAAGTCGATTAATTGACGAGAATTCGCTCAGTGAAAACGTGGCCATTCACGGTTAATTCAATGAAGTGAATGCCCGTTGGTAGGTCAAGTTGATCAACCTTCAATTGCTGCGTTCCCTGATTCAGTTGAATAGGAGCAATGTTGGCCATTGTTTTTCCTTCAACGTTGAAAATGCGCAAGCTGACCAAAGCAGATTGTTCCAATTCAAAAGCGATGTTGACTTGATCAACAATAGGATTGGGGAAAGCTTGAAATGAAAATTCACTTTCGCGTTCGGCAACCGTGACTCCAGAGAACTCAATGAACGTTACTTGATCACTTCCAGAATTCGCAATGCCTAGAATGTTTACTTCCAATCCGTAGCTTATGTCTGCGGGGCTTGCTAATCCAGAAGTAGAAACCGTTTCGCTTGTAGAAAAGTCATTGTTAAACTTGGTGATGCTCATAGGGGCCCATGAAGAAACATAAAAGTTCCCGTCATTGTCTAGGTCAACACCATCGCAAAGGCTCAAGCCGGTTCCCGTTGCAACATTTGTAACAGCGTAGGTGTCTAAGTCAAAAGCTTTGATGGCCGGATTGTCTCCCCAACTCACAAAAACGCCACGGTTATTCGCATTGTCTATTACAATTCCATTTGGCTGAGTAACATTGTCAACAATGGTTTCAAAAGAAGGGTTATCGAGGTCCGAGACGTCAATTTTGTAGATTTCATCTCCGTTGAAATCACTTACAAAAAGGTTGTTACTGCCATCATTTCCCATTCCGTTGAGAAACTGAGAGCCGGTAATGATGATTTCCATCACTTCGTCTCCCGTTGTCAAATCATAGCCAAAGACCGAGGAGCTATTGATCACAAAAAGGGTGCTTCCCATTACTTCCATCCCGTAATTTGCAGAACCAGAGCCAAATACTTCCCAAGTGTCTCCTAAGTCGTAAGTCATTAGAATGTTAGATTGGTTGGAAACAAAGAATCGATTGTTGATTGGGTCGTATTCACAAGATTCAATTGTTTGTTTGCTTTGTCCGAATGCACAGGCACTCAAAATAAGCGTGAGAAGGAGCAGTGTGTATTTCATGGTTGCAGATTTAGGGCGAAGATAACCTTCCCAATTGAACTATGATTGGTCTTTTCATTTCTTCGCTTTAAATGCTATGCAGAAGAATGAGTGAACAATTGGAACATTTATGTAAAAAGTGTAATTTGTACACCAGTCAGTTGAAATCAAAACCATGAACCAATGCGCCTAGCTCTAACCTTGCTGCTTTTTTGCTATGTTCAAACAATTTTTGCCCAAGAACTGACCATCGCTGATCCTCCCGGAGGGACGTTAGATGGAATCAATCAAGTGGACCCTACCCGAGTGGTTTTGAGATTACTCGCGCCAAATAAAACCACAGTTCACGTGTTAGGAGACATGACCAACTGGGTTGTGGACGATGCTTTTTTAATGAACCGTTCAAACGATGGAAATACGTGGTGGATTCTTCTTGAGGGTCTGCAACCGGGCATTCAATATCGGTTTCAATACCTAGTAGACGGGAACTTGGCCATTGCTGATCCTTATGCAGAGCTTGTGCTGGATCCTTGGAATGACCAATATATAAGCACGAATACCTTTCCAGATCTGATCCCATATCCATACGGACAAACAGATTGGCCCGTTTCGGTTTTTGAAACCGCACCAGAAAACTATGAATGGAATGATGGTGCATTTCAACGTCCACCCCAAGATCAACTCATTATTTACGAGTTACTTATTCGGGATTTCGACACAGATCAAAATTTTCAGGATGTAATAGACAGGTTGAGCTACCTCCAAGATTTGGGCATCAATGCGCTTCAGTTGATGCCTGTGATGGAGTTTGACGGAAATTTGAGCTGGGGTTATGCGCCGGGAGCCTATTTCTCTGTTGACAAAATGTATGGCAGCGCCCACATGTTAAAGCGATTAATTGACGAATGCCACCAGCGTGGAATAGCGGTAATTTTTGATATTGTGCCCAATCACTCTTTTGGATTGAGTCCCTTTGTGCGCCTTTATACAGATGATTCACAGGGCTATACCGTTCCTTCTTGGGATAATCCTTGGCACAATTCTGTGGCAACCCACCCTTTCAATGTGGGGTATGATTTTGATCACAGTTCAGATTTAACCCGCACCCTTTGGAAACGGGTTTTTGATTTTTGGCTGGAAGAATTCCATGGAGATGGCTTTCGAATTGACCTCAGTAAAGGACTCACTCAAAACAATACGCTGGGAAATATGGGTGCTTGGAATAACTTTGACCAAAGCAGGGTTGACATCCTTTATGATTACGGAAATCACGTTTGGAATACAGAGCCAGGCAGCTACATGATTTTAGAGCATTTCGCAAATAACTCTGAAGAAACAGTGCTTGCAAATGGCGGGTTTATGCTTTGGGGAGACATGAGTGAAGCGTATTCTCAAGCAACCATGGGGTTTGGAGGAGACCTGAATTGGGGCGCCTGGACTAACAGAGGGTGGAATTGGCCAAACCTAATTACTTATATGGAGAGCCATGACCATGATCGTATTATGTTCAAGACGACTACTTTCGGGAATTCGAGTGGGGGATACAACGCAGCGGATTTAAATACGGCCCTAGCACGAACCGAAATGGCTTTTACCTTTCTGTTGGCTACGCCCGGACCGAAAATGATGTGGCAATTTGGCGAGATGGGGTATGATTACTCCATAGAATACTGCGGAGACGGAAGCCTAAATAGCGCTTGTAGAACAGATGGAAAACCTGAAAGGTGGGATTATTTAGATGTGCCTGAAAGGCGAAAACTGTACAAAGTTGTTCGTGCTTTGAATGCCTTGAGAAAGGAACAGACCGTTTTTAGCACTTACAATTTTGTTACCGACTTAGGAGGTTCAGGAAAACGGTTACTCCTTTACGGAGGAGATATGGATGCAGTTGTTGTAGGTAATTTTGACGTTGTTGGATTTGAGATGACACCGGGATTCTCGCACACAGGAACATGGTATGATTACTTTACAGGAAACAGCATTGACGTCACAGATTTGAATGCGTCAATTTACCTCAATGCAGGTGAATACCATTTGTATACAGACCAACCCCTTGCAGTTCCAGATACAGATCCCAATACCTCAATTTTTCTAGCGCCTGGTTGCACAGATGCGAATGCGAATAACTATGATCCACTGGCAGACGGTGATGATGGTTCATGTCTGTACAACCTGACTTTCAGCGTGAACATGGTTCAAGAAACAGTGTCTCCCAATGGTGTTTATGTTGCGGGAAGCTTCCAGGGGTGGGATGCTGGAGCAACTCCTTTGACAGACAATGGAGATGGAACTTGGAGTACTACTATTTCTGCACTTTCAGGAGAAATGCTTTCCTATAAATTGATCAATGGAAATGCTTGGGGAACTGAAGAAGTAGTGCCTGCTGATTGCGGCAGTTCAGATGGATTTGGAGGTTTTAATCGCTCTTGGATTACAGCGGCAAACTCTGAAGTCATCCCGTTGCACTGTTTCGGAGAATGTGATGACTGCCTGCTTCCGCCAGTAAATGTGACCTTTCAGGTAGATTTGTCCCAGCAGCTCTTAAATCAGAACGGAGTTCACCTAGGAGGTTCGTTTCAATTTTGGGATGCAGGTTCAGACAGCATGATTGATCAAGGCAATGGCGTATGGTCTTATACTGTTGAGTTGATTCCAAGTACAGAAATCGAATACAAGTTTATCAATGGCAATGTTTGGGGAGAAGAAGAAGCAGTTCCGGCAGAATGTGCCCAGAATGGAAATCGCTTTTTAACTGTTCCAGGGAATGACGCTACAATAGATCTTGTTTGTTTGAATGAATGTGCAGCGTGTGAAATCATTCCAATTGATGGATGTACAAATTCAGAAGCGGTCAATTACAATCAATTTGCCACAGATGAAGATGGGTCATGTCTTTTTGAGGTGACTTTTATTATAGACCTATCTGAAACGTCTGTTTTACCAGAAGGTCTTCATCTTGCGGGCAACTGGCAGGGCTGGGACCCAACGGCCATTCTAATGTTAGATCAGGGAGGTCAAGTTTATACGTACACCACTTCTTTCGCCGCAGGCACCTATTTAGAGTACAAATACGTAAATGGAACAGATTGGAGTCAAGCAGAAGCGGTACCATTGGATTGCGGGGTGCTTGACGGGTTCAATGGGTTCCAGCGTACTTACACCACATTTGGGGTGGCTGAAATTATTCCGATTCATTGTTTCAGCAGTTGTGTTGCTTGTGCTGGATGCGTTGGCTTGCCTGGATGCACTTATTCAGGGTCAGATAATTATGACCCTTTAGCGGAGGTTGATGATGGTACGTGCGTCTTCTCTGGATGCACAAATCCTTTGGCTATTAATTTCATGGTGATGGCAACGGTAGATAACGGCTTATGTCTTTTCTCCCTTGATTACTGCGGGGAAGGAACCCTCTGGGATGAAGTGGCTGGAGCGTGCGTTATAGACCCAGGTTGTCCTGCAGATTTCAACAATGATGACTTGATTAATTCAACAGATTTGCTGCTGTTTTTAGGGAACTTCGGAGGGGATTGCCCTTAACTGAACCCAAATGAACAGCAAACAGTTCTGGCTCTTTCGTATCTTCGCCCCTTTCCGCAAAGATAAACGGCAAAATCATATGTTGAATATAGTTTTATTCGGCCCTCCAGGAGCTGGAAAAGGCACTCAGTCTGAAAAGCTTATTGAGAAATACGGCCTCGCACATTTGAGCACAGGTGACATTTTTCGCACCAATATTAAGGGCGAAACAGAACTTGGGAAATTGGCGAAGAGCTTTATGGACAAAGGGGAGCTTGTGCCAGACTCAGTTACAATCCAAATGTTGGAGTCTGAGGTAAACCAAAGACAAGATGCCAAAGGCTTCATTTTTGATGGTTTCCCTCGAACAAGCGCGCAAGCAACCGCACTGGATGAGTTCTTAAAAACAATGGGCACGTCAATTACCTTCATGCTCGCGCTGGAGGTGCCTGAAGATCAACTACGAGTACGTTTGAAGCACAGAGCTGAAACCAGTGGAAGAGCTGATGATGCGAACCCTACCGTGATTCAGAATCGAATTGACGTATACAACCGTGAAACGGCGCCCGTTGCAGGCTTTTATAGAGCGCAGGAGAAATTTCAAGGAATTAACGGTGTTGGAACAATTGAAGACATTGCAAATAGACTTTTCGAAACGATAGATCAAGAAGCTTGATCAACCATTATGGCAAACCAAAATTTTGTTGACTACGTCAAAATCTGCTGCCGTTCTGGTAAAGGTGGTGCTGGCTCTATGCACTTTCACCGTGATAAGATTAACTCTAAAGGTGGTCCCGATGGTGGCGATGGCGGTAGAGGTGGACACGTTATTCTTAGAGGAAATAGGAATATATGGACCTTGATTCACTTGAAGTACCGAAAGCACGTTATTGCCTCACACGGTGTTTGTGGCAGCGGCGGACTAAAAACAGGAGCCGAAGGAAAGGATGAGTACCTTGATGTGCCGCTTGGTACAATTGCCAAGGATGCAGAAACGGGAGAAATTCTGTTTGAAATCAATGACCACGGAGAGGAAACCGTTTTGGTTCAAGCTGGAAGAGGTGGCCTTGGAAATGATCACTTTAAATCATCTACAAACCAAACTCCACAATACGCTCAGCCAGGTGAAGATGGAAGGGAAGAGTGGAAGATTCTTGAGCTTAAAGTGCTTGCTGATGTTGGATTAGTGGGCTTTCCAAATGCAGGTAAATCTACCTTGCTGTCTGTTGTTTCAGCAGCTACGCCAGAGATTGCTGACTATCCGTTTACCACACTTCGTCCTAATTTGGGCATTGTTGCTTACCGCAATGACCGTTCATTCGTTATGGCTGATATTCCCGGAATCATTGAAGGGGCCGCCGAAGGAAAAGGATTAGGGCTTCGCTTTTTGCGTCACATAGAACGAAATGCAGTCTTGCTGTTTATGGTTCCATCTGACGCGAAAGACATTGCAAATGAATACCGAATTTTGCTGCGTGAATTAGAACTTTACAACCCAGAGTTGCTCTTTAAGGATCGTCTTTTAGCCATTACAAAGGCTGATTTGTTAGACGAAGAACTGATGGGCGAAATGAAAAAGGAACTTCCCGAAGGCATCGAGAGTTTGTTCATTTCATCTGTTACAGGTCAAGGGATTCAGGCGTTGAAAGATCTACTTTGGGGCGTGATGAACCGAAGTGTTTAACGACTGAGTTTCTGATTGAACCAGTTGTCCCAATTTGCTTGTCTCTCTGTTTCGGTTCCATGATCGGTTTCAGAATCATAGCGGTTTTGGCACGAATCCATTTCTGCGTAAACAACTTGGAAAATAGCTTCAATCTTTTTCGCTAAATCATGTTCCATGAAGTAGTCAACGTCGGTTTCATAAACCCTCAATTGAGATTCAAGCATGTGAGCATAGATGGCGACAATGTCGAAGTGACCTTGCTCATGATTCAGAAGCTCGTCATTCAAATAACTTAGGTGAACCCAAGATTCTTTAGGCAAGAAATAGGGCGTAACGGTTATTGCTGTTTTGCCTTCTGGCGCGTCAACAACATAACTGATCCCTGTGTAAGAGAAGGCTTTAAACATTTCAGATGGACCCGTTCGTCTTGTGAAATCAGACCATTCTAATTTTCGATCTACCTGCCATTCTATTTGGGGCGGATCGGTCTCTGTTTGTAAAAACAGAAAACTCATTAGCACTAAAAGCGGTTTCATGCCTTCAATTAACGAAGAAGTTGCAATTTTGTTCTTAAATAGGTACCAATGTTTCCACGTCATTTGAATGTCAAAGATGAAGTTAGGAGTGCTTTAGCAGAGGGCAAACCAGTTTTAGCTTTAGAAAGCACCATTATTGCGCATGGAATGCCCTATCCTGAAAATGTGGAAACAGCTCTGAGAGTGGAGCAAATCGTGCGTGATGGCGGAGCAATTCCGGCCACTATAGCGGTCATGAACGGGCAAATTCACATCGGGTTAACAAATGATGAATTAGTGCATTTGGCGAAGGCAGAGAACGCAATGAAACTTTCTCGTCGCGATTTGCCCTTCGCGTTAGCTCAAAATAAATTGGGAGCAACCACAGTTGCCTCTACCATGATTGCTGCGGCAATGGCAGGAATAGAGGTGTTTGCAACAGGAGGGATAGGAGGAGTTCACAGAGGTGCTGAAAAAACATGGGATGTGAGTGCTGATCTCATTGAACTTTCGAACACCAATGTTACAGTCATTTGTGCTGGAGCAAAAGCGATTCTAGACCTCCCAAAAACCATGGAATACCTAGAGACTTTTGGTGTTCCGGTAATCGGTTTCGGAACAAAAGAACTCCCGGCCTTTTATTCAAAAAAGAGTGGCATTCCCCTTGAGATGTCAGTCTCTTCCCCAAGAGAATTGGCTCATTTGATTGAGACAAAAAGAGCGCTCGGATTGAGTGGGGGTATCTTGGTGGTTAATCCGATTCCTGAAGCGTACAACATGGACTTCGATCAAATGGAAAAAGTGATTGAAAAAGCACTTGAGGCAGCCAGAAATAAAGGAATCCAGGGAAAGGCAGTGACGCCATTTTTACTCAAGTCAATTAAAGAATTTACGTCAGGGCAAAGCTTGGCTTCAAACATTGAACTTGTGCTAAATAATGTGCAACTGGGAGCAGCCGTGGCAGTGGCTTTGTGCGTCCAATCTGATCGTGTTTGATTTCTTGCCATGAAGTCGCTTTCATTTCTGCGGTTTTCAAGGTATTTTTGCACTCCCATTCGAGGGATTCAATTTTACACCTATGGCACAAGAACTCACTACTGATTCATCAATGACTAATGAACAAATCCGTGAGCAGCTTCTTGAAGACTACAGAATTGCTTGCCTCAGCAGAGAGGCATCATTGCTAGGTAGAAAAGAAGTGCTGACTGGAAAGGCCAAATTCGGAATTTTCGGAGACGGCAAAGAAGTGGCGCAGTTAGCCATGGCGCGCCAGTTCAAAAAAGGAGATTTTCGTTCAGGATACTACCGTGACCAGACGTTCATGCTCGCTCTTGGTGAGCTAACTATACAAGCTTATTTCTCAGCGTTGTATGCACATCCTGATGTGCAGGTTGAACCCGCATCTGGCGGAAGGCAAATGGGCGGGCATTATGCCACACGAAGCCTTGATGCCAATGGAGACTGGAAGAACCTTATGGAGCAATACAATAGCTCTGCAGATATTTCGCCAACCGCAGGACAGATGCCACGGCTTCTTGGTTTAGCCCAAGCAAGTAAAATTTACAGGCTCAATCCAGAATTGGCACACATGACTCAGTTTTCGCAAGGAGGAAATGAAGTCGCTTTCGGAACCATTGGAGATGCCTCTACGTCTGAAGGTCCATTCTGGGAAACAATGAATGCCGCCTCCGTTCTCCAAGTTCCAATGGCCATGTCAGTTTGGGATGATGGGTACGGAATATCAGTTCCAAAGAAATATCAAACAGTTAAAGAAAGTATTTCAACCGCTCTAAGTGGCTTCGCGAAGGAAGAAGGCACCAATGGGATTAAAATCTTTAACGTAAAAGGTTGGAGCTATCCTGACCTGATGGTTACGTATGAAGAGGCCATTGACTATTGCAGAACGAATCACGTGCCTGTATTGATTCACGTAGAAGAATTAACACAGCCACAAGGACACTCAACTTCTGGTTCCCATGAGCGTTACAAGTCGCCCGAAAGATTGAAATGGGCCCTTGAATATGACTGCCTGACGCAATTCGGGAAGTTCTTGACGATGGAAGGCACGGCGACGCAAGAAGAGTTGGATGCGATTCGCGCAGCAACCAAGAAGCAAGTTCGCGCAGATCAAAAGGCGGCATGGGCTGCATACCGTGATTCAATTGATGTTGATTTGAATGAAGCGATAGCATTGCTGAAGCCTGTTGCTGAGGCCAGTGCAAATAAGGTTTTCATTGAGAAATTGATCAGTGAACTTGAAGGGGCTTTGGAGCCAATTCGAAAAGACATGCTTACTGCAGTTAGAAGAGCACTTCGTTACACACGGGGCGAAAATAGCCCTGCGAAAACAGCCCTTTCGATCTGGTTGAAAAAGACCATGGATGTGTTGCAACATCGCTACAGCGGACAGCTTTATAGTGAGTCAGCGCAGAATGTGCTCAACATTGAGGCGGTAGAACCCACGTTCGATGCTTCGCCAGAAATGGTTGATGGCAGAATTATTCTCAAAGAAAATTTCGAAGCAATCTTCCATAAGTACCCTGAGGTGTTAACCTTTGGCGAAGATACGGGGAAGATTGGAGGCGTTAATCAGGCAATGGAAGGGATGCAGGAGCTTTTCGGAGACCTGAGAGTGACAGATACCGGAATTCGAGAGTGCACCATTCTTGGACAGGGGATTGGAATGGCCATGCGCGGATTGCGTCCAATTGCTGAAATCCAGTACCTAGATTACATCTATTATGCGCTTCAGATCATGCGTGATGATCTTGCTTCTGTGCAGTATAGAACACATGGCGGACAAAAAGCGCCGGTCATTATTCGCACAAGAGGACACAGATTAGAAGGTATTTGGCACAGCGGCTCTCCAATGGGAGCCATTATCCATTCAGTACGTGGAATTAGAGTCTGTGTTCCTAGAAACATGACCCAAGCAGCTGGTATGTACAACACATTGTTGGAATCTGACGAGCCCGCGATTGTTGTTGAATGCTTGAATGGATACCGAAGTAAAGAAGCCAAGCCAACCAATATTGGGGAGTTTAAAGTTCCCTTGGGACTGGCTGAAGTGGTGAAGGAAGGCACAGATCTTACTATTGTTTCATATGGCTCTACGTTCAACTTATGCCAAGAAGCGGCAAAGCAGTTAGCTGAGGTTGGGGTAGATGTTGAGTTGATTGACGTTCAAACATTGTTGCCATTCGATTTAGGTCATGGCACCGCTGCTTCTGTTAAGAAAACCAATCGTCTATTGATTGTAGATGAGGATGTTCAAGGGGGGGCTAGCGCCTTCATTTTAGACCAAGTTGTGAATGTACAAGGTGCTTATCGTTTTTTAGATAGCAAACCAATGACATTGGCGGCAAAACCACATCTTCCTGCCTATTCTACAGATGGAGATTATTTTTCAAAACCAAGTATTGAAGACATTGTTGAAACTGCTTATGCTTTGATGCACGAAGCTGACCCTAAAGCATATCCAGAACTCTACTAATGCAAAATTTCACACTCAAAGACGAATTCATTGAATTGAATAAACTCTTAAAAGTCTGCCACCTGGTTCCAAGCGGAGGAATGGCTAAGATGGTCATTGAAGACGAATTGGTGAAGGTGAATGGCGAAATTGAATTGCGAAAGCGAAGGAAGTTAAGGGCGGGTGATGTTGTTGATTTTCAGGGTGTTTCCGTTAAAATCGACTGAGTTTTCAAGTTCCCCATGAATTTAGTTGATTAGTTTCTTCTGATTATGAGGGCATCAACTAGTGGATGTGGTATTTTGTAATACCTTTATAGATGCAAATCCTATGCTAAAAGTATTCTTGACATCAGTCCTGTGTATGTTTATTGGCACGGCTTTTTCTCAGATAACACTGAGAGGAAAAGTGCGTGACGCAGTAACCGGAGAGCCTGTTTTCAGCGCAAACGTGATCATCAAGGGGAGTACAAGCGGGATTACTACTGATTTCGATGGAGAATTTAAGCTTCAAGTTGATGCACTTCCAGTTACCCTGCAGATTAGTTTTATTGGTTATAAGTTGAAAGAGGTTTATGTAGGTGACGCTGATGACCGAATTGATATTAAGCTTTCTTCTAGTCAGATTATGATAGGCGAGGCTGAGGTTGTTGGTGAACGGATTTCTGAAAAGCAAAAGCAAGCTCCCTTGACCGTTGAAACCATGGATGCTTTGGCAATCAAAGAGGCTCCCAGTGGAAGTTTTTATGAAGGCTTAGGTAACCTAAAAGGTGTAGATATGACCTCTGCCAGTCTGGGGTTCAAAATCATCAATACGCGTGGATTTAATAGCACTTCACCTGTTCGGTCACTTCAATTAATTGATGGGGTGGATAATCAATCTCCAGGTCTGAATTTTTCCCTAGGTAACTTTTTAGGTGCAAGTGATTTGGATGTGAAAAGTGTAGACATCATTGCTGGTGCTAGTTCGGCTTATTTCGGACCGGGAGCCTTCAATGGAGTGATTAGCATGGAGACGAAAAATCCATTCATCTTCCCGGGGCTTTCGATGAGCATGAAGGTGGGAGAGCGTTCCTTGTTCGAACATGCCTTTCGATGGGCAGAAACCGTTCCGAATAAAAAAGGAGAAGATGTATTTGCTTATAAGTTGAATTTTTATTCGCTTCAAGCATATGATTGGGAAGCTGATAATTATGACCCCGTGAATGGGAGCGAAGTTTCTGCAGACAATCCAGGCGGGTATGACGCTGTGAATATTTATGGCGATGAATACTTTCCATCAATGGATTTCTCAACTTCAGCTCCTTGGAATTATCCAGGGGTCGGAACCTTCTTTAGAACAGGTTACAAAGAGTCTGACATGGTTGATTACAATACAGAGAATTTGAAGGCTTCTGCTTCATTTCATCTCCGAACCAAACCAGAGCAGAAATTTGACTCTCCAGAATTGATTTATGCCTTCAACATTGGGAATGGCACAACAGTATACCAAGGAGATAACCGATTTAGTTTGAGAGACATTGTCTTTTTTCAAAACAAGATTGAATACAAAAAGGCGAACAAGTTTTTCATTCGCGCTTACATGACTAAGGAAGATGCAGGGAATTCATATGACCCGTATGCCACATCATTGCGGATGTTGGAAGAAACACGTTCGCAGAATGATTGGTCTCAAGTGTATGTGAAATATTGGAACGACTCCATTTCAGACTTAACAGAACTCTATGGTTTCCCAGAACTCGAATTTGGTCCTGACGGAGCCACGTTTGATTTTGATTCTTTGGACTCTTGGATGAATTTTTACAATGATTCTCTTTCATTCTGGCACAACCAAGTTGCCAATTGGTCTAACAACGGCAATGCGGGAATCGCTCAGATTGATGAGATTGGAAGACTGGAGCCGGGTTCTCCTGAGTTTCAGGCGCTTTTCAATAGTTATGTTGGGGCGAAAAACAATGAGACAGAAGGAGGAACACGCTTTTTTGATCGGTCAGCTTTGTACCATGCACACGGTGAATACCTTTTTGAACCAACATTCATTGATCAAATTCGAGTGGGAGCCAATGTGCGTCTTTATCGGCCAGACTCTGATGGGACGATCTTTAGTGACACTGCCGGAACACGAATCACGAATTCTGAATGGGGAAGCTATATTGGGGTTGAGGAGAAACTCAATGAAGATAGGGTGATCCTGAGCGCAACACTCAGAGTAGATAAGAATAAAAACTTTGATGCCATTTTATCACCAGCCTTTTCTGCGGTGATTAAACCCGGGGAAAATGATTATTTGCGCTTTAGCTTTTCAAGCGCCGTGCGTAATCCAACTTTAGCAGATCAATACCTATCTCTTGACGTTGGTCCTGCCATCTTAAGTGGAAACCTCCAAGGCGTAGATAGCCTAGTTACCTTAGAGAGTTTCAGTGATTACCGCAACACATTAAACACAGATACACTCAGGTTTTTCAGTATAGATGGAATCAGACCTGAGCAAGTGCAAACCATTGAGTTTGGATACCGCACAACCCTTTGGGATAGATTGTATGTAGATGCTGGATACTATTTCAGTCAATACACTAACTTTATCGGGTTCAATATTGGTATTGACACGGAGTTTGGAGCCAATGGTTTACCTACTGACCTACAGGTTTATAGGTATTCGGCCAATTCACTCAATAAAGTTCGAACCCAAGGATTCAGTATCGGGATGAATTATTTCTTGAATGAAAAGATTTCGCTCTCTGGAAATTATTCCTGGAATAAATTAGTGCAAGCAGATGAAGATGATCCCATTATTCCTGCTTTCAATACGCCAGAGCATAAATACAATCTTGGAATTACAGCTAGAGGCATGAGGTCAAGGTGGGGAGAAAAAAACACGTGGGGATTTGGAATCAACTACAAATGGATTCAAGGATTTTTATTTGAAGGGTCGCCTCAATTTACAGGAAACGTACCTTCTTATGATTTAGTTGATGCACAAGTTAATTATATTGTAACATCAATCTATACAACGTTCAAGCTTGGAGCTTCCAACCTTATGAATAACATGCAATTTCAAACCTATGGCGGACCAAGAATTGGCAGACTTGCCTACTTCTCTATCCTCTATGAATTAACTACGAATTAATAATTAGTTACATAATAAGTCAACCTATGAAGAAGATATCTACTATAACGATGATTATGCTCTTCGCAGCAATGTCGCAGGTTTCAGCCCAGCGATACCTCGAAGAGATTTTTGATGACGTAACCGTAACAACAGAAATTGAATACGGTGTAAACGCTACAGTTTTAGCTTACGCATTGTTTGGTGAAGCTATTCCTGAAAACCTCATTCTGGATGTTTATGAACCAGAAGGAGATACTGAGACTGTTCGTCCGCTTATTCTTTTCTTCCACACAGGAAACTTCCTTCCTCATCCAGAGAATGGTGGTACAAGTGGTTTGAGAACAGATTCAGCAGCAGTTGAGCTTTGTTCACGCTTTGCCCGTATGGGGTATGTAGTGGCAAGTTGTGATTACCGTCTAGGATGGAATCCAATTGCTGAAACACAAGAACAGCGTGTAAATACCTTGATTAACGCTGCTTACCGTGGTGTTCAAGATGCTAGAACAGCTGCACGTTTCTTCCGTAAAGATGCAATAGATGAAACGAACCAATTTGGTATAGATGAATCACGTATTGTTGTTTGGGGACAAGGAACAGGAGGATACATCTCTATGGCTTCTGCAACGCTAGATGAGTATAACGATATTCTTTTGCCAAAATTCACGTTGGAGAATCTAATGCCAATGATCATTGAGCAGGTGAATGGAGATATCAATGGAACATCTTTCGGTATTAATCCATTGGATCAAGATACACTTTGTTATGTGAATCATGCTGGCTACAGCTCAGATTTCCAGGCGTGTGTAAACCTTGGTGGTGCTATTGGAGACATCTCTTGGTTAGATGATAGTGACATCCCAATGATTTCGTTCCACGTACCTTCAGATCCTTTTGCGCCTTACACAGAAGGAACGGTAATTGTTCCCGTTGTGAACCTTCCTGTTGTAGAAGTACAAGGTAGTTACATCGTTCAACAATTGTGTTCAACACTTGGTATTAACGATGTTTGGGCAAACAGCAATTTGTCTGACGTTTGGTCTGATGCTGCTGATGTTAACAACGATGGCTACGATGGACTTTTTCCTTTAGTTCGTCCTGCTGACATGCCAGCTGATTCAGCTCCATATGAGTGGTGGGATCCTGAAACCAACCCTAACAGTGCGAACGGATTCGCAACGAATCCTGATGCTTCTGCTGAGAAAGGACGTGCTTACATTGATTCTATCCAAGGGTACGCTGCTAGTCGTCTAGCTTGTGCATTGGCTCTTCCTGAGAACCCTTGTGCTGGAGGTGGTCCAGTAAACGATCTCTGTACCAACTCTGTTGACATTAACGGATTGTTTGGTGGTGCTTTGAACGAAACATCTATGTCTGATACTTATTCTAACGAAGGTGCATCTGCTGAAGATGATCTTGACATTGGTTTTGATTGTTTTGATGACAACAATGGCGAAGCTCCAAGCATCGAGAACACAGTTTGGTTCAACTTTACAGGTGACGGGCAACTCTATAACATAAGCACAAGTGACTGTGATGGTACTGCTGTTTTTCTTGAAGGAGATACGCAGATGGCTATTTATGCAGGAGCGTGCAATGACCTAGGTCCTGCAGATTGCAACGAAGACATCGATTTCGAAAATGGCAATTACTATGCTGGGTTTGATTTCCAAACAGAAGAAGGTGTTGAGTACTTCATCATGGTAGATGGGTATGATTATACTGCTTTTGATGATGTTCCGGCAACAGGTGACTTCTGTCTTGAAGTAACTCAAACAATTGTGAACGTAGACGAAATCAATTTGGTTGGACTGAAAATGTTCCCAAATCCTGGTTCATCTGCTGTAACTGTTTCTGCTAACGCTCAAATAGAGTCAATTGAAGTTTACAGCATTCAAGGAAGTCTTGTGACTTCTTTCGCTCCACAACAGTCTCAAATTGACTTGAATGTTGCAGCGTGGGAATCAGGTGTATACTTGATCCAAGTAACTGTAAACGGTGTTACTGCTACTGAAAGATTTATCAAGCAATAAGCTTAGATCTAATAATTTTAAAAGGGCTGCTCTAATGAGTAGCCCTTTTTTTGTGGCAAAATCTTTTATTTTGTCTCCTTCAGTAATACCTTTAAATCCCATGAACAGACTGATTGTATACAGGAGTATTCGCATTGCCATTGCCTTCGTTTGGCTGGTGAATGGATTGTGGTGCAAGTTGCTAGAGCAAGTTCCTAGACATGAGCAAATTGTAGATTCAATTCTGGGTTATGATCCAGATTTAATGACCAAAGTCATTGGAGGGTTGGAGTTAGTAATGGTTCTATGGATTCTTAGTGCGAAGTACGTTAAGCTAAATGTCTGGTTCCAAGTAATTATTATTGTCATAATGAATGTGATGGAGTTTGCAATGGTACCTGATCTTTTGCTCTGGGGAAAGTGGAACTTGTTGTTCGCCATTCTCTTTGCTTCAATTATCTTGAGTAATGAATATTGTCTTCGTCCTGCTCAAACATGAATAGATTAAAAGCACATCCCTTTGGTGTTGAGGCTTTTTTTGAAACCTCTATCGTCTTAACCTACGCCTTTCCCAAAGAACAATTGGAAGGGTTAATACCAGATGCACTTGAGCTAGACACGCTAGATGATCAGTATGCTTTTGTAGCCGTGGCTTTTGTGAAAGCCAAAAGCCTAAGGCCAAAGGGATTCCCTCTGTTTTTGGGCCGTGATTCTATGCTTGTAGGTTTTCGTGTTTTTACCAACTATAGAAGCAATACAGGGCGAAAGTTCAGAGGGTTGTATATCTTGAAGTCGCTCACTGACACTTTTTCAATGTCCATCTTGGGCAATGCAATGACCCACTACAATTACAAGAAAACTCCTATTCGCTGCACCTTTAGCGGTAAGACACATGAAGTGCAATCTCAAGAGGTCCAATTCAAAGTTGTCCAGCACAAGGAGGTCATCTTACCAGATGGTTCTGTTTTTAAGACATGGAAAGAAGCACGGAAATTTGCGGGGCCGATGCCTTTTACTTTTGGAGTTGAAGGACGTGAAATTGTGATTGTTGAGGGGAAAAGAACAAATTGGAATCCAAATCCTATTCAGGTTGTGGATGAGGTAATTCCGTATATCAATGAGCTGGGAGATGGGAAGTTGGTAAGTGCTTTTATGGTTGAGAACATCCCTTATCAATGGGGAAAAGGAATGATTGAAAGATGGTAAGCAAGAGAGGTAAGTTCGAAGGTGCGCTCAATGTGGTTCAATTCAATTGGCCCTTTTTCGTTTTTGCAATTGGTTTCACCTTCGTTTGGTTGGCTTTTGTACGTGTACTGCAATGGCCAATTCTAGTTTACTTTTTTGGGGTGACATTCGTGTTGTACGGTGTTTTTGCTTCGCTCATTGCCTCTTACTGGGTGTATGACCTCTCAGGGCTTTATGGCTTTAAATGGCTGTCATTGAGTGAGACGCCAAAATCTGTTCTAACTTTAAATGCAGGTTTTGATGAAACCAGTGCGCTGCTCAAAACACATTTCCCATCAGCTGAATTCGTTATAGGAGACATCTACAATGAGAAAATTAACTCAGAGCCATCCATACGTCGAGCGCAGAAACGGTATCCGAAATCAAAGGAAACCATTCATTTAGAGATGGAATTGCTCCCTTTTCAAAAGCATAAATTTGACACTGTTTTCGCTATCCTTGTACTCCATGAAATTCGAACGTCTGAGCAGCGCGTTGTTGCATTAAAGGAAATGAAGAGAGTGGTCCAGCCAAAAGGTGTAATTGTGGTGACAGAGCATTTAAGGGATTTCCCGAACTTCATGGCCTATACTTTTGGGGTGTTGCATTTCTATTCTAGAAAGACATGGCTTGGTGATTTTGAAGCGGCAGAATTGACCGTGAAACAAGAAATTAGAATTACGCCGTTCGTGCGCTCATTTATCCTTACAAATGGAAGTTCATCTTAAAATTGTAGGAGTGTTGCTAATTGCATTGAGTTTATTCCATGCTTTTTTTCCAAAGCATTTTGATTGGAAGACCCAATTCAAAGACGTGCGTTTGATCAACCGTCAGATGATGTACATCCACACGTTGTTCTTAGCGATTGGACTTCTTCTGATGGGAGTGTTTTCATGTTTCTATGCAGATCAAATCATTTCGAACGACTTGGGCCGCGTTGTCTGTGCTGGATTGGCGCTATTTTGGTTCGCCAGACTCCTAGTTCAGTTTTTTGGATATTCTAAAACCCTTTGGAAAGGGAAGAAGTTTGAAATGAGCATGCACTTCTTATTCAGCGGAGTCTGGACTTATTTTACCGTTGTGTATGGTTATGTAGCATGGGGGTGAGCTTGATTCTGAGCAGCACATTCAGTTTCACTATCTTGGGTGCCTAATTACAATCATATTATGAGGTCTGTTCTACTTATTTTTCTTTTATTCCCGTCGTTTTTAGTTGCCCAAACTATCGCTTGGGAAGATCCCATTCCTGTGGCTTCAGAAGAATGGGATAACAATAGACCCCGGTTGACTCTGAACGTTGAAGGCCTGCCCGTGGTGATGTGGGGAAACAATGTTGCCGGAGAAGTACACGTGGCTCTTGGAGATGGGGATTCATTCTCTGATCCGCTGTCAGGGATGATGGGCGAGTATGCTTGTTTTACGGCAGACTGGGCTGGTCCAGAGCTTTCTGGAAGTGGGAACAACATGCTCATCGCATTCAAAGCGACTCCTGAAAATACAGAGGGTATATATTTATTGAGTTCTGAAGATGGAGGTTCCACCTGGGGGCAACCCGCTTTAATTTCAATGGACGAAGAGGTAGATCAAACACGGTTGCCTGATGTAGCCATTGATGACAGTGGGGAAATTCACTTGACCTTTATGACCTTCGAAGGGAATTACATTGATCCCGCCTATGCTTATAAAACGTCTGAGGATGGGGAGAATTGGTCTGTTGTTCAGAACACAAGCACAAGTTTCATAGAAGGAGAGGCATGCGACTGTTGCACCGCTGACATCATTTCAAGCGGAGAGACCGTGGTGCAGCTTTGGCGAAATAACATCGATAACATTCGTGAAATATATGCCGTTATAAGCACAGATGGAGGGTCCTCTTTCAGTGAGATTCTTGAAATAGACCACTCAGATACCTTTTCAAATGTGTGTTTCTCATCTGGGCCAAATGGAGTGATTCAAGGCGATAACCTAATTTCAGTTTTCCGAAAAAATGTGGGTGATGATCGAAGAATAGGTCTTGTAGTAACAGATTTAGTGACAGGCATGAATAGCCTCGAAGCCACTGTTGGGGGAGTGATAGGTAACAACGTAAATTTCAATAATTCGAAAATCGCTTCAGATGGTGACTATACCGCAATCGTCTATGAAGAAGGGGTGGGCAACGGAAGTGAAATCATCTGTTCCGTCTCAGACGGGAATTATGAAAACTTGATTTCTTTTAAAGATACGGTGAATGTGAGCCTAACGGGCAGACAATCGAATCCTGATGTAGCCGTAAACGGAGATCAAGTGCATGTTGTTTGGCAAGATGCAGATACAGATCAAGTATGGTATAGAAAGGGGGCAATTGTTAATGATGGTAACAGCGTTGCAGAAAGGGAAAATCTTGATTTTGAACTTTTCCCAAATCCATCCAACGGAGCAATACGCTTTTCGTCCTCAGAACAGATTATATCTATTGATGTTTTCAATCAGCTCGGTATACTTTGCTATTCTTCAAGTCTGATTAATAGCGTCCAAGGTGGTTTAGATTTAACATTCCTGAATGAAGGGGTGTACATTGTTGATTGTAAATTTCAGAGTGGGACAGTTAGAAGGAAGTTAATATTAAGTAAGTAGTTCATTGTAATAATGAGCTCTTAGTGGCGTTGTAAGAATGAGTAAGTAACCGTTTTTGCGCTTAGAGCTTTTCAAATTACCTTAGATTAATCGGGTGTAATTGGAGAGTAGCGGAGTCAATTAATTTGAAGAGGCTTGATGATTTTAAAATGAGTTTTCTGATAATTTTGCTTACCTTCAGAATAAGAGAAGGCTTTTTGAAATAGATATATTGATAACATCATAGTTTAGAGCAGGCCATGTTCAAGCGTATTCTTTCCATAGTACTAACCATTTTGATGCTTGTTTCAAACACGAGTGTCACATTGGCTGTGCACTATTGTGGCGGTAAGCAAGTGAAGTCTAGCATGAGCTTTGGCCATGAAGCATTGACTTGTGGTATGGTGAAAATGGATCAATTGTTTCAAGAAGGGGAGGGGGATGATTCATCAACTTTAAGGGAAGACTGCTGCAGAAATGAATACACTAAGTTTTCTGTAGAGGATGATTATAGTTCTTCATCGGAAAACATCTCAATTCAATCAGCCATTGAGTTTTCAGCTATTTTGGAAGGCTCATTTGTTTTTCTCTGTTCTTTAATTTACAAAGATAAACTTCAGTTCACAGGGCATTCTCCGCCCGTCATAGACCAAAATAAATCTGTCTTATTTCAAGTCTTTAGAATCTAAAGGGACTTACAGTTTTGATTCGATTTCATTCGAAATGGATCAGAGGTGCTTTTGTGCTCCTCAATGAATTTTAGTGTTCATTCAAATTGTATGTTGTGCTCAATAGAATCATCAAATATTTTTTAGAGAATAGGTTAGTTACTGTTCTGCTCCTGATAGGATTCGTGACTTGGGGAATTGTTACTGCTCCATTTGGGTGGGAATTGGGGATGCTTCCATCAGACCCGGTTGCAGTGGATGCCATACCAGATATTGGTGAAAATCAGCAAATCGTATTCACTCAATGGCCTGGACGTTCCCCTCAAGATATTGAAGATCAAATTTCGTATCCATTAACAACATTTTTATTAGGGATCCCTGGCGTAAAGTCAATCAGGAGCTCGTCTATTTTCGGGTTTTCAAGTATCTACATTATTTTTTCTGATGAGGTTGAGTTCTATTGGTCACGCACCCGGATTTTAGAAAAACTTAATTCGCTTCCTACGGGATTACTGCCAGATGGAGCCCAACCCACTTTGGGGCCAGATGCCACTGCTTTGGGTCAAGTTTATTGGTACACAATTGAAGGGCGAGATGAAAAGGGAAATCCAACAGGCGGTTGGGATTTGCATGAGATACGAACAGTTCAAGATTTCTTTGTGAAATATGGACTAAATGCCACAGAAGGTGTTTCTGAAGTAGCCTCGATTGGTGGGTTTATTCAGGAATACCAGATTGATGTCAATCCTGATGCGCTTAAAGCATATAATATTCCCTTGCACAAGGTGATGCAGGCAGTTCAAAAATCCAATAGAGATGTAGGGGCGAAAACCATAGAAATCAATCAAGCGGAGTACCTCGTTCGTGGTTTGGGTTATGTTAAAAAAGTGGAGGACATAGAAAAGGCCGTCGTTGCAGTACAAGATAATGTTCCTGTTAGAATAAAGGACATAGCTTTTGTTTCGCTTGGTCCGGCAACCAGGAGAGGATTGTTGGATAAAGATGGGGCCGAAGCAGTTGGAGGTGTTGTTGTTGCCCGATATGGCGCCAATCCTTTAGAAGTGATTAATAACTTAAAGGCAAAAATCAGTGAACTAGCACCTGGCCTTCCGAAGAAAACACTTGCAGACGGTAGAGAAAGTCAGCTTACCATTGTTCCCTTTTATGATCGGTCAGAATTGATTTATGAGACCTTAGGCACGCTTGAAGAAGCGCTATCGCTGGAGATTTTGATCACTATTTTAGTGGTAATTGTGATGGTCTACAACTTGCGCGCTTCATTGCTAATATCTAGTCTACTACCTATTGCTGTGCTTATGGTCTTTATTGCCATGAAGTACTTTGATGTAGACGCAAATATTGTGGCTTTATCTGGAATAGCTATTGCCATTGGAACAATGGTAGATTTAGGTATCATTCTCTCAGAGAACATCATAAAACATATAGATGAAGCTCCTGCTGGTCAAAAACTGATTGACACCATTTACAATGGAGCTTCAGAGGTTTCTACCGCCATTCTAACCGCCGTGTCTACTACCATCGTGAGTTTTATTCCGGTTTTCACAATGCAGGCTGCAGAGGGGAAGCTTTTCGGTCCGTTAGCATTCACAAAAACATTTGCATTATTAGCGGCATTAATTGTTTCCCTGCTGATTCTGCCAACACTGGCACATTGGTTCTTTGGCTTTAAAATCAAGAATAAAGTAGTGAAGAAATATGGTCATTATGGATTACTTCTGGCAGGGGTTTTTGCGCTGAGTTTTGGTCAAATTTGGGCTGGTATAGTACTAATGCTATTTGGATCTATAAGTTTCATAAAGAACTTTGTTGAACAGAGAAACACTTCAGTTCCTGCAGTATTTAAATTCGTGCTAACCCATGCGGAGTTGATCATCGTGCTTTTTGGGGTCATTTGGCTAATGGCAAAATATTGGTTGCCTTTAGGTGCCTCACGATCACTGCTAACCAACTTTACCTTTGTAGTTTTGTTCGTAGGGACCATACTTGGTGGATTTAGGCTTTTGGAGTTTCAATACAAGAGGATCCTTACTTGGTGTTTGAATAACAAGGCCAAGTTTCTTGTTGTTCCAACTGCCTTAATAGTCTTGGCGACCATTATTTGGTTGGGATTTGGTACTGTTTTCGGTTTCGTTTCAAATGGGTTCGAAAAAGTAGGTTGGAACATAAATGAAAGTAAAGCATGGTCTTCAATGGCTCAAACCTTTCCGGGTATAGGAAAGGAATTTATGCCTTCTTTAGATGAAGGTAGTTTTCTCTTTATGCCTACCTCTATGCCTCATTCAGGGATAGCATACAACCGAAAGGTAATAGGTCAATTGGATATGCTTTTGACTAATATTCCTGAAGTAAAGCTCACCGTAGGTAAGCTTGGCCGGGTTGAATCAGCCCTTGATCCGGCCCCGATTTCAATGTATGAGAACATTATTAATTACAAGTCTGAGTATGCATTAAATAAGAAAGGGCACAGACAGAGGTTTAAAGTTGATGAGAATAATCGATTTATTACTTCTTCTGGCGCCGCCGCTACCCATCAAGAAGCTTTGGATCAAGGTATAGAAGACAATGACCTCATAGCTGATCCTGATGGTGAGTATTTCAGAAACTGGCGAGACCAGATCAAATCACCGGATGATATATGGGATGAAATTATTAAGGTTACTAAGATACCCGGAGTCACCTCAGCTCCTAAACTTCAACCTATTGAAACCCGATTGGTTATGCTCCAAACAGGAATGCGCGCTCCAATGGGGATTAAAGTTTATGGACCTGATCTGAAAACAATAGAGCGCTTCGGTTTACAGTTGGAAAATATACTGAAAGAGGTTCCCTCGGTCAAAGCGGAGGCGGTATTCGCAGATAGAATAGTGGGTAAACCTTACATCCATCTTAATATTGACAGAGATGAAATAGCACGCTATGGATTGAATGTAGAAGACGTTCAACAGACCATAGAAACGGCCATTGGAGGTGTGAAAATAACTTCTACTGTAGAAGGGCGGGAACGCTTTCCTGTCAGAGTCCGCTATCCGAGAGAATTAAGAGATGACCCGGAAGCGCTTGGCAATATTCTAGTGCAAACACCAATTGGTGCCCAAGTTCCATTGTCTCAAATTATAGATTTTGAATATGTCCGCGGTCCACAGGCTATAAAAAGTGAGGAAACCTTTCTTGTGGGTTATGTGCTTTTTGATAAGCGTGACGGGTTTTCAGAGGTCACAGTGGTGAATGATGCTCAAAAAACAATTCAAGACTGGGTTGACTCCGGAGAGTTGATTGTGCCTTCTGGTGTCAGTTATAAGTTCTCAGGTAGTTATGAGAATCAGGTAAGGGCAGAAGAGCGTTTAGCTCTGATTGTTCCGCTCGTTTTAGGAATCGTGTTTCTGATACTCTATTTCCAATTTAAATCTGTAACAACATCGTTAATGGTTTTTACCGGAATCGCTATGGCATTCAGTGGAGGATTCATCATGTTATGGCTATATGGACAAAACTGGTTTGCAGATTTTTCGTTATTCGGTACTAATTTCAGAGACTTGTTTCAACTGCAGACCATCAATTTAAGTGTAGCGGTTTGGGTCGGTTTTATCGCCTTATTTGGTATCGCTACAGATGATGGTGTTCTGATGGCAACCTATCTCGATCAAAGCTTTAAAAGAAATAAAACAGACAAGTTAATTGGATTGAGAGCAGCAGTTGTAGAAGCCGGACAGCGCAGAATTAAACCTGCAATCATGACTTCGGCAACAACAATTATTGCATTGCTTCCAATTCTAACCTCTACTGGCCGTGGCTCAGATATTATGATTCCAATGGCTATTCCTGCTTTTGGTGGAATGCTGATCGCAGCAGTGACTTACTTCATTGTGCCAGTTCTATATGCCATTCGAGAAGAACGTAAAATTTTAAAAGCTGACCATGAATAAATACATCATTTTTCTATTCACAGCGCTGAGCTTCAGTACGATGTTAAATGCCCAAACCTTAGATGATTATTTCAAGGTAGCGGCAGAGAGCAATCCTGGTCTGCAAGCCAAGTATAAAAACGTCGAAGCAGCTTTGCAAAGGGTGGCTCAGGTAAGCAGTTTGCCAGATCCAAATCTGTCTTTCGGTTATTTCCTATCCCCTGTGGAAACACGCGTTGGGCCACAACGAGCACGATTTTCATTGACACAGATGTTCCCGTGGTTTGGAACGCTAAAGGTCCAAGAAAACGAAGCCACCTTGCTGGCAGAAGCGAAGTATCAGAAGTTTTTAGATGCTCGAAACGAACTGTACTACCAAGTCTCAGCGGCATATTATCCACTGTATGAGTTGAAAATATTCACGTCAATAGAACAAGAAAATCTGAATGTCCTATCATCCTATAAAGACATTGCTACGGTTAAGTTCCAAAATGGAAAGGGCGCAATGGTTGATGTGTTGCGCGCAGATATTATGCTGAACGACGCATCAACCAATCTTTCAATTCTAGAACAAAAGAAAAAACCACTTGAAACGCGTTTCAATAAACTCTTAAACCGAAAAGAAAACGAACCGATCACAATCCAGGATGCTTTATTCGCCAGTAACATACCATCAGAATACCGGAAGGATTCCCTTTTGATTTCTAATCCGCTGCTCGATGAGTTGGATCTAAGAATTCAAGCAAGTAAAGCCAAAGAGCTATCTGCACTCAAACAGGGGCTTCCAAAAATTGGAGTTGGCCTAGATTATGTCATTGTTGGGCAGCGAACTGATGTGTCTTTACCCGAAAATGGCAAAGACGTGCTTATGCCCATGGTGTCTTTGAGCCTTCCCCTTTTTAGGGCGAAGTATAGGGCGGCCCAAACCGAAGCCCAATTGATGCAAGAATCCTTTTCGCTTCAAAGAGAAGAGGTTTCAAATCGGCTTACCAGTTCTTACGACTTGATCTGGTTTGAGATTCAAAAAGAACTGGAGCTGATTGAACTTTACAAAGAGCAAATTCTGCAGTCAAAGCAATCACTGACGCTTCTTGTAAAGGCTTACGGAAATTCAGGAGAGGAATTTGAAGAAGTACTGCGCATGCAACAGCAAATATTAAAGTATCAAAAAATGAAGGCTACTGCCTTATCTGAATTCCATATCGCACTGGCAGAATTAGATTACATCACGGCAAAATAATAAATTATGGAAGAGGTAAACTTCATAAATCAACGGGATGGTTCATAGGTTTTTTGTTTTTCGACTTAGGATTAGGAACCGTTTCCGCTTTTTCGTTCTAGCTGCTTCAAAATTCTTGGTTCAGGAAGTCACAAGGTTTGCCTCTGCCATTGCGCTTTTAATGACCTTTGAGAACAGTGTTTTTGAGGCAGGAGTTGCTTGGTGTTTTCAGAAAATCAGTTTCATTTAGATGAATGACATAAGATGAAAAATAGAAATAAAACGACAGTTACAATAGCTTTTAGCATGCTTGCAATTGGTTTGCTGCTTGGGTGGGTGTTTTTTGGAAGGAACAATGAGAAGCATCCCAATGAGCAAAGCCAAGCGGAATCAGCAGAGGCAGTGGTCATTTGGACATGCTCTATGCATCCGCAAATCAGGCAGAACGAATCAGGTGATTGTCCCATTTGTGGAATGGATTTAATTCCGTTAGAGTCCACAGGCGGGGAACTCGACCCTATGGCAGTGAGAATGTCACCCACAGCTATGCAGTTGGCTCAGGTTCAGACGATGTTAGTAGGTGAAAGTGATTTCCAGAAATCAATCCGTTTAAATGGAAAAGTCCAATTGGATGAGCGCTTACTGTATACCCAGTCTTCACATATACCGGGGAGAGTTGAAAAACTCAACGTAAACTTCACGGGTGAATTCGTTTCCAAAGGCCAGGTAATCGCTTATATCTACTCTCCTGATTTGGTCACTGCTCAAGAAGAATTGTTTGAAGCCTCGAAAATCAAAGAGACACAGCCTGCACTATTTAATGCGGCCAAAGAAAAGTTGAAAAATTGGAAGCTCTCAGACAAACAAATAGAAGAGATTGCTGACTCTGGCAAAGCCAATGAACAGTTTCCCATTCTTGCCAATGTTTCAGGATTTGTCACCAAAAAGATGGTTAACCTCGGTGACTATTTGGGGCAAGGTGAAGTAATGTATGAAATTGCTGACTTATCCAATGTTTGGGTACTGTTTGATGTGTATGAATCAGACATGACTTGGGTCAAAAAAGGAAATCAAATAATCTACACCATTCAATCAATTCCAGGCAAAAGTTTTGAAGGAACTATAAGCTACATAGATCCGGTAATTGACCCGAAAACCAGAGTGGCAAAAGCAAGAATAGAAACAAGCAACCGTGACTTATTGCTGAAGCCCGAAATGTTTGCCCGTGGAACATTGGAAGCTCAATTGGGAAATAAGACCACTTCATTGACAGTTCCAAAAACGGCAGTTATGTGGACCGGAAAACGCTCAGTAGTTTATGTAATGCAGACAGATGCTCAAGGTATAACCTTCCTGATGAGAGAAGTGACCCTCGGCCCCGCAGTGGGAGAAGGCTACGTGATTGAATCTGGACTGGAACCAGGTGAAGAGATTGCAATAAATGGCACATTCAGTATTGATGCGGCGGCTCAATTAGCCGGTAAGCCAAGTATGATGAACCCTAAGGGCGCGGGAGCAATGACCGGTCATAACCATGGTGGCCAGTCTAGTAGCCAGCTAGAAGAGGCTCAGGGTTCTTCAGAAACAGTATCAATATCTGATGCTGCTAAAGAAGCTTTAGTGCCTCTTTTCGGTGACTATTTCAAGATGAAAGAAGCACTGGCAAATGATGATTTTGAGAAGGCCAAAGAAAATGGTGGGTCAATGTATACTGCTCTGAGTAAAATTGAAGGACCCCTATTTAAAGGAAAGGCCAAGGAAATATGGGCGTCCCAATCTGGATTGTTGATCAAAAGCACACAGCATTTAGAGCACATGGAAGACATTGAAGCTATAAGAGAAGTCTTCATTGAAATCTCAAGTGCGATGATTGCAATTGTTGAATCTTTTGACCCCATTTCGACTATTGTCTATGTTCAGTATTGTCCCATGGCTGATGAGAATCAAGGTGCAGACTGGGTAAGTCAAGAAAAAGAAATCAGAAACCCTTACTTCGGAGCAACAATGTTGCGATGTGGAGAAGTCATTAAAGAAGTAAAATAGATCATCTAAAAATTCAATAATTATGAAAGTGTATAAACTAGTTTTAACCCTCATTCAGGCAGCTTGCATTGCGATTCTGATCATTGGGTGCAATTCCAACCCAAATTCAGAAATGAATGCTGACAATGCTGTGATATCTGTCAATACAGAGATGACTGCTTTAGAGACCGAACAACTCCTATTGAGTTATTTGAAAATCAAAGACGCTCTGGTGAAAACGGATGGAAACCTCACATCTGAAAATGCAAAATCCTTAATTAAAGTCATTGGTGACAATAAAGATGAGTTAGCAATGAGCATTCGTGAAGATGCTAAGCAGATTTCAAGCACAAATGATGTTGAAAGACAGCGGGTATATTTCAACCTACTTTCTCAAAAGATATATGGAATGGTCAAAGCCGTAAATGCAATGGATGCTCCCATTTACAAGCAATACTGTCCTATGGCTTTTGAGAATGAAGGTGCTTATTGGCTTAGCATAGAGAAACAAGTCAATAATCCATATTTCGGTGATCAAATGCTCCATTGTGGAAGCGTCAAAGAAACCATCGTGTCAACTAAATAGGGTTTGGCAAAATCAGTAAAATTTAACGTCACTTTCAGGAGACCAATCACAAATGTAATTCCAATGCGAAGTATTTTTCTTACCACTTAAGAATCCAAGCAAATTTGAATAATGCTTCACTTGGAACGACGATTTTAACTACATTTAAATAATGAGAATTATCAAGGCCATTTTCCTGCTTGTCTTATTTTGTCTCCAAATGACTGTATTCACTGTGGAAAGAGCTTTTTGCTCTGATAATTTAGTGGGTATTGAAATTAACGGAGAACAGAAGGTTTGCGTTTGCGGTCATGATCTTGTGATTCAGTATGATTCCTCAAGCATTGCTCAAAAGCCCTGCTGCTCCTCTGAAACCATTGAAAAATCATCTGACACCATTTCAAGTTCAGATTCATCCATTGCTTCGTGTAGCTTATCAGAAAATAGGGCAAGTTATAAGTACGCAGAGGTGACACCCTTCAGGGCGAAAAACGGTGTTGTTACGTTTAGCAATCCACCCCCCATCAAACGAAAATCGAAAGCGTTTATCCTTTTTCAAAATTTTAAAAGTGCAGTAACGGTCTAGCATTCAGAAGACAATTATTCATTTTTAAAATTATTCCATGACTAAGATATTTTTACTTTTTGCAGTAAGCCTCGTTTCTATATTCACTTTTGCTCAATGTCCTGAAGGACAGTTAGAAGTTGATTTAGAGATCGCAACAGACAACTGGGGTTATGAAGTGTATTGGGAGATTGTTCCGGCTGGAAACGCCTGTGGCAATGAGACCATTGGCTCTGGAGGGAACTTCAACGTAGGATGCGATGGCGGAGGTGCCCAAAATCAAAGCTCAGGTGGCTACGGTGACAATGTTACCATCAATGAAGGGTCCTGGTGTCTTCAAGAAGGTCAGTCTTACAGCTTAATCTATGTAGACGACTATGGCGATGGTGGCGCTGAATTCAACCTACTCATCAACGGATTTCCCCTCTATTCTTATGAAGGCGCTGGAAACGGAAATTCATGGACCTTTGAGGTTGTGTCTCCACCAGCACTTGACGCAGGTGTTTATGCGATTCATACTTACGGGTATCAAATCTCCAACGAAACCTTTATCGAAGGAGTTCTTTTTAACTACGGTTCTGATGTGTTGAACTCGGTGTACTTAAGATGTCTATTTGACGGAATAGAGGTGCTGAATGAAAATTTTGATGGATTGTTTCTAGAAGGATATGAGGATTTTGAATTTGAGTTTTCTGTCCCATTGGACATTTCATATGGTGACCACGAAATAACGGTAGAAGTTATTTCAGTGAATGGGGACGAAGATGAAAACACCAACAACAACTCTTTGGCTAAGACCATCGTGCGCGGAGATCCAAGACCAAATGTGATTGACGGTTACTTAGATGTTGTGCCTGAAATGACCGTAATAGGAACCTCAGCCAACTCTTTAGATACCCCAAGAGACTTAGCATTCCACCCAACATTAACCCGATTTGAACTGTGGGTAGTGAATGAAGAAACGGAGAGTAGTGGTGGAAGTACGACCACGTTTTTCAATGCTGGACAATCTGATCAGGATTATGAATGGAGAACTGATGGGAATGCGTGGCATTTTATGTCTTTGCCAACAGGCATCGATTTTGGCGAAAATGAAAACTTCGCCACATCTCCAGGAGTGTATGACGCCAACCACAATGGAGGCGAAGCTTTCACAGGGCCCGCTCTTTGGTCAAGCGATATGGATATTTATGCGATGCCTTCTGGAGGGAATGGAAGCCACTTAGATATGTTGCATGTAAGTCCATATTCCCAAGGAATTGCACACGAAGTTGACAATGTTTACTGGGTTGTAGATGGGTATAACAACGACATTGTTCGGTATGATTTTGCAGATGATCACGGACCGGGGAACTCATTCCATGGTGATGCTACCATTCATCGCTATGCTGCTACAGAGATTGTGAAAGATCCGAATGACTACATTGTGAGTCACTGTTTCTTTGACAAGGCAACTAACTTTTTATACGCTGTTGACAACGAAAACCAACGTGTTATTCGAATTGATGCGTCAACTGGCGTTACAGGAGCAACCCCAAGTTATGGGCCTTTCGAAGCGATTGAAGAATACGCCTACATCACCAATTATGATTGGGATGAAGTAGTGACAGAAGGTCTTATTGAACCTGCAGGGATAGCCGTAATTGAGAATCGTTTATTGGTTTCTGATTACGCAACAGGTGACATTCTGATCTATGACATTAGTTCAATGCCAGCGCAATTGCTTGGAACAATTCCTACAGGAGCAGCTGGAGTAATGGGGATCGAAATTGGTCCAGAAGGAAAAATCTGGTATGCTGATGCTGATGCACAAGAAATAGTGGTGATCAATGGCAATCCGCTCAATATTGACGGGGATTCACAACCAACGATCTCATTTTTTCCCAACCCAGCAAATGATGTGCTGAATCTTCGCCTTCCAAATTCTACTCAACAAGTGCAAATCATTGATTTGACCGGTAGAATTGTTTTTAATCAATCAAAAGAATTCAGCAGCAATGAAACATTAGCTGTCTCAAATTTGCAGCCTGGACAATACATTGTGATTGCATCAGGTAAAGAATTTGTTGTCAAAAGTCAATTCACAAAACTCTAATCCATACTGCCATGAAAAAAGGTTTACTAGCTCTAATCTTAACCGCTGTAGGCGGAATGTCCTTCGCTCAAAATGAAGTGACTTTAAACATAAATCACATGTTCGGAGACAATCCCTACGTGTACAATACGCCCGTATCAGTTGAGGCGGGTTACGAAATGAAAGTGACGCGTTTGGAGTATTACATGGGTAATTTTGTGATTACCCATGATGGAGGTCAGGAACTCGATCTCAGTGATACCCATATCCTTGTTGATGCAAATGACAATTCGTCGTTTTCATTGGGTGCGCATGATGTGAACATGATTGAAGGAATTGCTTTTTCAGTAGGCGTGCTTGAAGCGCTTAACCACTTGGATCCAGCAGAGTATGAAATGGGTGAGGCATTGGCTCCACAACTTCCGTCAATGCACTGGGGATGGGCTGCCGGATATCGTTTCTTGGCTTTCGAAGGGAAGTCAGGCGCCAATCTCACAACTTCTTTTGAGATTCACGCGTTGGGAGATGAGAACTTGATGGACCAAACACATGTACTTAACGCTGAAGCGGTAAGCGGAATTGCTGCCATTTTTCTAGATGCTGACTACCTTGAGCTCACGTACAATCTTGATGTTTCTCAAGGGGTTATTCAACATGGTGCTACGAATGAAGCTGTAGATGCTTTGCTTAACATGAGAAGCCGTGTGTTTTCTGTTAGTGCACCTTTAAATGTTGAAACGATTGAGGCTCCTTCTTTCACTTTGTATCCCAATCCTGCCAATGAGCAGTTCGTTGTTTCGGCAGATCAAACGCTTATTGGTGCTGATTTGAAAGTATTTAATCTGAATGGACAGTTGGTTTTGAATGACACGAACCTCCAGCAAATTCATTCTGTGGATGTTTCAACTCTTCCCGCAGGAATGTACTTTGTGCAAGTGCAATTGAATGAGACCGTAATCAGTAAAATGCTGTCTGTGCAGTAATGTTCAAACAAATTCCATATTTGCTTTTTTGCTGTGTTCTTTTTGCTTGCGCGAAAGAAGCCCCCACGCCTGAAACCGAGGCGGGTGGTTTCGTTGTGCCCCAAGGATTTCCATCAATGGGATTTCCCGAAAACAATCCTTATTCCGAAGCGAGTGTAGAGTTAGGTAGACGTTTGTTCCACGATGTCCGTTTGTCTGATGACAACGAATTGAGTTGTGCTTCGTGCCACCAAAGTCAATTCGCTTTTGCAACACAAGATGTGATGAATTTAGGTTCTGGCGCTACTGCCGGAACCCGAAATTCACCTACGCTAGGGAATATTGGCTATCATCCGTACTTCACACGTGAGGGGGCAGTGCCTACATTGGAAATGCAGATTTTGGTTCCAATACAGGAGCACAATGAATTCAATTCGAACATCATTTTAATTGTTGAAGAACTAGAGAGCGACGATGACTACCAAGGGTTGAGCCAAGAAGCATACGGGCAAGCATTTTCGCCCTTCGTCCTAACACGTGCGATTGCAAATTTTGAGCGAACACTCATTTCAGGTGATTCGAAATACGATCGATTCATAAATGGAAGTTCCAGTGCCTTCAATGAAGATGAAGTTGCCGGTTTCGCCCTTTTTAGCTCTGATGCGCTGCAATGTGCTTCATGCCATTCAGGGTTTAACTTTTCGAATTACGAAATCGTCAACAATGGATTGTATGCGAATTACCCTGATCCTGGATTAGCCAGATTAACGGGTTTGGAGTCAGATTCGGGCAAATTCAAAGTCGCCTCATTGAGAAACATTGCATTGACACCTCCATACATGCATGATGGTACCATGACTTCTCTAGAAGAAGTAATAGGGCATTATGCTTCAGGAGGAGCGGGGCATCAGCAGCAAGATGGGCGAATTCAAGGATTCGAATTGAGCGCTCTTGAAGCAGAACAGCTAGTGGTTTTTCTGCAGACCTTGACAGACTATACGTTTAGTCAAGACTAAAAAATGAAAAAATGAAATCAATGTATAGAACACTTTTTGTCTTTTTTGTGGCTACACTTTTATTCCAGTCGTGCAAAAAGGATGAAGAAGGGGAGGAGGCTCCTATGGTGGTTGAATATGATGCAACACCTTATGACTTGCAGTACTCCATAGATTTCCCACCACCAACCATACCACAGGACAATGAGTTAACGGTTCAAGGGGTGAGGTTAGGAAGAATGCTATTTCATACTAAATTGCTTTCCGCTGATGGTTCTCAGAGCTGTGCAAGTTGTCACAACCAAAACACAGGATTTAGTGATACTGCACAATTTAGCATTGGAGTGAACGGCCTTCCAGGAGGACGGCAAGCGATGACCATTGCCAACCTCGCTTGGAATACCAATGGGTTTTTCTGGGACGGAAGAGCTCCATTGCTTCGTGATCAGGCACTACTGCCCATCCAAGATGAACTTGAAATGGATGAAACTCTAGAGAACGTAATAAGTAAGCTGAATCAAAATCAAGGAGTTAAAGACCAGTTCGTTCGCGCCTTTGGGTCAAGCGAAATTACATCTGAAAGAATGGGCCTTGCCATGGAGCAGTTTATGAATTCGATTGTTTCTATGAATTCGAAGTATGACAGGTTCCTCTCTGGAATGGAGGCGCTTACTGAAAGCGAAGAACGAGGGAGATTGCTCTACTTTACAGAATACAATCCGTTCTTTCCTGACCAATCAGGTGCAGATTGCGCGCACTGTCACGGGGGCGCCAATTTCGAGAATGATCAATACATGAACAACGGGCTAGATTCGGATGCGGAAATGGAGGATGACGGCCGCATGGATGTTACAGATGACCCAACGGATAAGGGCAGATTTAAGGTCGTTTCCCTCAGGAATATCGCTTTGACTCCTCCCTATATGCATGACGGTAGATTCCAAACCTTGGAAGAGGTTGTGGCGCATTACAATGAAGGTATCGTATCTTCTTCAACGGTTGACCCAGCAATTCTGGCAACACAAGAAACGGGATTGATGCTTGATGCTCAAGAGCAGTCTGATCTAGTAGCATTTTTGGAAACACTTACAGATTATTCTTTTCAGGATGTGATAGAATATTCTGATCCGAATTAATCAAGAACGGGGCGAAAATCACGCAGTACACTCGGTCGGTTTTGAACTTCTCTTTTTTTCGTGATTTTCATTCGTGGGAAGGGTGAGCTTAGTGCTTAGCGTTTGGGAATGAGCAATTAGCATTTAGAAGGTCTGCCTTGGTTAAAACTACGGCTGACACCACGCGGTAAGCGAGATCGAAAGCGAGATCGTCAATAGAGGTGGTTCTCAATTTGGTTTTCACCTTCCGGTTTTACGGCAGTAGCCACAAATTTCATTCGTGGGCCGAAGCCACAGCGCGCTCCCCTTTCTATAGCCGCGGGCTTAGCTCGCGGACCCAGGACAAACTCCCATCCTCCATTAACCCCGCCCTTTATTTGAACAATCAAGCCAACATTATTTGGTGTGAAGTCCACTTCCGCATCACCAAATAGTCCATTTCAAATAATAAATGAACCCATTCACATCGCGAAACCGACCTACCACTGCAATTCTGTGAGGTGACGGGGCATAAAACCAACTTTTCGAACGAAAAAGCCAACATACCAAGCGATAACGCCGACGTGTCAACTCGTAATGCCAGCACTCTGGGGCTTGTACCTGTCCAATACAGGGGCTTCAGGTTTTTTTGTTAAGGTGAGAAGGGAGGGCGGAAGTGTTATTTGCAGTAGAAATGAGTTTGAAAATCACTCTTTAGGGTGGCAGAAAGGTGAGATGTGTTGAGTAGCTTGCCATATAAGGTGCGTAAATGCAATAGCGTTTATTCAGCTATATAGGGCGTGTATGTGCTATAGGTCATACACGGTTGTTGGCGGTAATTAAAAAAAACATAGAATGATAAAAAAAACAATAGTAATAGGATTGACAGTTATAACATTAATCAGTTGTCACACCTGTCCAAGACGATTTCATTTCCAGCAACGTGTTGCCATAAACCGCCTCTTTCAAGAGT
>Ga0222668_1000236_pt1 | contig 39267 bp, 32 predicted proteins | sample AntAcemetagen728_FD_179823 | JGI IMG/M metagenome (GOLD analysis project Ga0222668, IMG submission 179823) | Saline water microbial communities from Ace Lake, Antarctica - #728 | ecosystem: Environmental > Aquatic > Non-marine Saline and Alkaline > Saline | place: Antarctica: Ace Lake...
ATACACTTTTTGTGCGTATTTAAGTGGGTTGTAATAAATATCAAATCCATAACTCATTTTTTTTGAGCTAAGATCTAAAGCAACAACGTAATCTATTTACGTTTTGCCGTATTCTAGGAAATTGAGTCTTTACACCTAGTTGATATTTATTGTAAAAAAAAGCCTCCCCCCAGTGAAACTGGGAGAAGGCCATATACCCAAGCATCTGCTTCCTCAAACAGATGCTTAATCCAACTACGTGTTTAAACGCAAGAATCATGCTAAACGTACCCTTGTCATGATATATTACACACTTTTTGTATTTTTTGTTAAAATTCCAATAAAAAAGCCTGTCCGTCAGGCGAACGAAATTATTTCTTTCCAATCGCATTCAACATAGACTCATTTAAATTAAAATCTTCTATTTTTGCAGCATGAAGAACATCAGGAATTTTTGTATCATAGCGCATATCGACCATGGCAAGAGTACGTTGGCCGATCGTTTATTGCAAGCAACGGGAACAATCTCCGACCGCGACATGCAAAACCAAGCGTTGGATGATATGGATATTGAGCGTGAGCGCGGTATTACCATTAAGAGTCATGCGATTCAAATGGACTATACTTTTAAAGGAGAGAAATATGTTTTGAATTTGATTGATACCCCGGGTCACGTCGATTTTTCGTATGAAGTTTCTCGTTCGATAGCAGCGTGCGAAGGTGCTTTATTAATTGTAGATGCTGCACAGGGCATTGAAGCTCAAACGATCTCAAATTTATATTTAGCCTTGGAGAATGATCTAGAAATCATTCCTATTTTAAATAAAATGGACCTTCCAGGCGCTCAGCCTGAAGAGGTAACTGACGAAATTGTTGACCTCATTGGTTGCGCGCGCGAAGATGTCATTCCTGCCAGCGGTAAGACAGGTCTCGGCGTGGATGCCATTCTCGAAGCAATTATCAACCGCGTTCCTGCTCCAAAAGGCAACCCTGATGGACCTTTACAAGCTATGATTTTTGATTCTGTCTTTAACTCATTTAGAGGAATTATAGCTTATTTCCGTGTAATCAACGGAAATATCAAAAAAGGTGATTTGGTTAAATTTGTAAACACCGAAAAGGAATACCTGGCTGATGAAATTGGTATTTTACGAATGACAATGGAGCCTCGTAAAGAGGTTGGGACCGGTGATGTCGGTTATATTATTTCTGGAATCAAAAAAGCGAACGAAGTTAAGGTGGGTGACACAATTACGCGTGTGAGTAATCCGTGTAAAGACGTAGTTCAAGGTTTTGAAGATGTAAAACCCATGGTTTTCGCTGGTGTTTATCCTGTCGATACAGATGAATACGAAGAGCTGCGATACTCAATGGAAAAACTGCAGTTGAATGATGCTTCACTCGTTTTTGAGCCAGAATCGTCAGCTGCATTAGGTTTTGGATTCCGTTGTGGTTTCTTGGGGATGCTCCATATGGAAATTATCCAGGAGCGCTTGGAACGAGAGTTTAATATGACTGTCATTACGACAGTGCCAAACGTGTCCTACCATGCCTACTTGCGCAAGAACAATGAAATGTTGGTGGTAAATAACCCGTCTGAACTCCCCGATCCTTCGCGTATTGATTATGTAGAAGAACCTTATATTCGTGCGCAGATTATTACAAAGGCGGATTATGTAGGGGCCATTATGAATTTGTGTATTGATAAGCGAGGTGAATTGAAAAACCAAGTTTATTTAACTCAGTCACGTGTAGAGATTACGTTTGAAATGCCAATGGGTGAGGTGGTTTTTGATTTTTATGATAAACTGAAATCCGTATCACGCGGATATGCCTCTTTCGATTATTATCCAATCGACTATAAAAAATCGGATTTGGTGAAGATGGATATCTTGTTGAATGGCGATCAGGTGGATGCTCTATCAGCATTAGTTCATAGAAGTAATGCACACAACTTAGGTAAAAAGATTTGTGTAAAATTGAAAGAATTGATTCCAAGACAACAATTCGAAATTCCCATTCAGGCCGCAATTGGCGCCAAAGTTGTTTCGCGTGAGACGATTAAAGCCTTGCGTAAAGATGTAACTGCTAAATGTTATGGTGGTGATATTTCGCGTAAACGTAAATTGTTGGAAAAACAGAAAAAAGGTAAAAAACGAATGCGTCAAGTTGGTAATGTGGAAATTCCGCAAGAGGCGTTTATGGCTGTTTTGAAATTAGATTAAGCGGAGATAAAATGACGAATTGTTTCGAATTATTCGTCGATAAACTCTGTTGTGTCTTGAAAAATCATTCCAAATTTACCCCGATTTATGCCATACCACAATGCGCTAATAAAGATAGTTGGCGGTATAAATAGTATTAATTTTGGTGCTAGGTGCAGATTGACGAGGATTAAACAAATAGTGAGGATAAAAAAGAAAGAATAGGCAACAACCCTAATTTGTTTTGATTGTGTTTCTTTCTGTTTTAATTGAATTTCTTTGATCGCTTCTTCATTTAAAAAGAGCGTGCAAATTTTGGTTACTGTTCGTTTAGCAATTTTTAGTTTTAAACGCACACGATAAATATCCCCGTTTGGTCTTTTGAATTCGTGACTCAATTTTGTTTTCGTCAAACTTTTGGATTCAATTAATAGTTCATCATTGAAATATATTTTTTCTTGCCCATTAAAACTCGACAGCCAAAGTCGAATGCTGTCGTTTTTATGGTTGAACACAAACCAGACCCCGCCGCGATATGATCTTTTAGACTCTAGAGGTAATTCATTCATCATTCGAAATTATATTTAATTAGGAGAAAATACCGAATCATTGCCTAATTATGTTTTAAATTTTACATTTACAAGATGAAAGTTTTAGGCATTATTCCTTCGCGCTACGGATCAAGTCGTTTTCCTGGCAAACCTTTAATTGACTTAAAAGGTAAATCCATGATACAGCGGGTTTATGAGCAAGCGAAAAAATGTGAAGCATTCACATCAGTTGTTGTTGCGACGGATGACAAACGAATTTACGATCATGTAAAAACTTTTGGTGGTGAGGTGATGATGACAAGTGATCAACACCAAAGTGGAACGGAGCGTTGCGGCGAAGTGATTGAAAAATGGACTGATTTTGATCTAGTTGTCAATATTCAAGGAGACGAGCCTTTAATTCGCCCCGAACAATTGAGTGACCTGATTGCTGTTTTTGAAGATGAATCAGTTGAAATAGCGACCTTGGTAAAGGCTATGTATAATGAGGCAGATATTCGAAACCCCAATCGTATTAAAGTGGTTCGTGATGACTTAAAAAATGGTATCTATTTTAGCCGCAGTCCCATTCCTCACATTGCAAATACACCGCATGATGAATGGATGAATAAAACCACTTTTTGGAAACATATTGGTATTTATGCATGGCGTAAGGCCGTACTCAAAAACCTGTTGACTTTTCAACCTTGTGAATTGGAGCGATTAGAGTCTTTAGAGCAATTGCGTTGGCTCTTTCATGGGTATAAAATTCGGACGGTTGAAACGCTTATTGAGACGCCAAACATTGACGCCCCTGAGGATGTTGATGCTGTTTTGAACCTTTTATAACTCCTTAAATGCTGGCTTAGGGATTGAACTGGCAGCTTGAGGCTTTGCCGAGACTATAAGGTAAAGCCCGACCCTCAGCGAACGCAGTGAGTGAAAGGGGAAGCCCCAATAAATTTAGCCAAAAATTATTTTTAGATCTAAAACGGTGTAAACGACTATCTTTGCGGCGACGAAACTACTTTTCGTCCTAATGATTAAGCAATGAGTGAACGAAATAAGAAAACTGGCCCTGCGAAAAAAGGCGATTCTAAAAAGCCTAGTAGAACGAGTGGTGAAAGAGGAAAAAGTGCAGATAAACCAAAGACGGGTGACCGAACAAAAGGTTTTGAAAAACCCTTCAAAAAGGGTGGATTTGAACAGAAATTTAAGAAGCCAAAAGGCGACCCAATGCCGAGCTTTAATGATGATGTTCGTTTGAATAAATTCATTGCAAATGCAGGAATTTGCTCGAGACGTGAAGCGGATGTATTAATACAAAGTGGTGTGGTTGAAGTGAATGGAAAGCCTGTTACAGAAATGGGCTACCGCATTAAGCCGGGTGATGAAGTGAAGTATGACGGCAGTTTAATTCAGACCGAGAAAAAACGCTATGTTTTATTGAATAAACCAAAAGATTTTATTACCACCATGGACGACCCTATGGGAAGGAGAACGGTTTTGCAATTGGTAAAAGGCGCTTGTAAGGAGCGTATTTATCCGGTTGGGAGATTGGACCGTAATACAACTGGTGTTTTATTGTTTACAAATGACGGTGACTTGGCAAAGAAATTGACCCATCCCCGTTATGAGGTAAAGAAAATTTACCATGTTGAATTGGACCGACCGATTGATGTGGATCAGATTAAGGCTTTACACGAAGGCATAACCTTAGATGACGGTGATTTTGTAAAGGTAGATAAAGCGGAAATTATTGTTGATACACGAAGTCGCGAAGTGGGTGTAGAAATTCACTCGGGTAAAAACCGTGTGGTGCGCCGTATTTTCGAAGCGATTAATTATAAGGTTGTGCGTTTGGACCGTGTGAAATTTGCTGGATTAACGAAAAAAGATTTACCGCGTGGCACGTGGAGACATTTAACTTCGCAAGAGGTTGATTTTTTAAGGATGACTTAAGGAAAAATGATCAAAAAAAAGCCCGTTTTAATTGAATTAAAGCGGGCTTTTTTTATTCCCCTAGCCCTATTTCTCTGCCACTCCTGCTCCACTCACTCCAAGAACCGACATATAATTTTGGAAGATCAAAACCGGCAGAGGCAAGTGCCAATAATGTATGACACGCCGTAACACCCGAACCACAGTGAACAGTGATATCCGTTGCCTTATGGTTTTCAACTATTTGCTTATACTTTTCCTTCAGCTTTGTTGGACTCAAAAACAATCCATTCCCATCTAGATTCTCTGAAAAAGGAATGTTGATCGCTCCCGGAATGTGGCCCGCTACAAGATCAATCGGTTCAAATTCACCCCGAAAACGGCCCGCTTCACGGACATCAATAATTACTTTAGCTGCATCTTGTGCTTCTTGCGCAACCTCATCCAATGTGGTTAATGGCAAATTCCATTTATTTATTTTTCCATAGTGATTTGGATGGGGCGTTAGAGGTAGATTGTTCAGTTCGATTCCCGCCTTTTCAGCAGCTTGTATTCCACCATTTAAAACCTGCACTTTTTCGTGACCAATTGCTTTGAGCATCCACCAAAAACGAGCCGAAGCAATTGATCCAAACTTATCATCATAAATGATTACATGACTTTGTGGAGTCATGCCTAACCGTGATAACGTTTCTTCGAATTTATCTATGGTGGGCAAGGGATGACGACCACCAATTGAAACATCTTCTTCTATTTCGGCCAGCTCTGTATTTAAATCCACAAATATAGCGCCTGCAATATGTTTTTGTGTGTAATTTGATTTTGCTTGAGGCCCGGCACTGGCATCAATAAGCATTAGATTTTCATTACCATGAATCGAACTTAACTCATTTGCAGAAATCAATGGATTGAAACTTAATTGGTCCGTTTTACTGTTCATTACAATTTGGATTTTGTTGTGTGATTTATTTTTTTGTAGGCTAAAATAAGATGGATCTGCTGCTCTACGTTCGTTACCTCGACACGCGTTAGTTCAAATTTCTTATAGCGACAAACGGATGCCAATTTCTCTTCGAAAAAAGCAACGGTCATTTCACAAGTCGCCAAACTTTCCAAATCCAACAATTGTAGGATTCTTTTCATGCGTTTAGAACTCAAATTTTCCAACTGAAAAAAATTAATTTCATAACTCTTATTTGCAAGAATACCCTCTCCTAAATGCAAACTAAAATTACACGTATTGGTCTGAGTAATTGGTGAAAATGGTAAGCTCAAAAAAAGAAGAAGAAAGAAAAAATTTCTACTCATTGCGTTGTGTTTACATAAAGTTAATAAACTTCTAAAAGGTAGATCATAGATTTCTTCATTATACTCATTCTCGTGTTTTTTCTTGTTCCTTTTTTTCAGGAAAGATTTTATGTTGAACCAATAAATAAAGAAAAAGCCGAGCCGCGCAGAAAATCAAGGCTGCTTTGAGCAAAAAGAGTCGCCAGCATAAATCTGCGCCTGTAACCAATGAAATACAGCCGCGATCTTATATGCCCTACTTTTTATTTTTTTCTAAAAAAGTCGCTGGAATAATTCTGTTGAGTTTATTCTTTTTTATCAATTGGAGGGAATTGAAATCATTTACCATAAAGCACTCAAAGCGAGTAATGCTAATACCGAAAAATTTAAGACCGAATCTGAAAAGAAATTAAGTCTGTGGAAATCTGTAAAATCAGTGTATGATTAGCATCAGCGTTCTATTTTTGTGAAAATTTTTAAAATGGTTTAATTAAAAATCTTGCCATTCTTTTTTTGCTTGATCAAAAAAAGAACCAAAAAAAATCAAGACTCGCATAAACTTTTCTAAATTACCCTTCCTCGAACCCTAAAACCCTAAAAGTTTTTTCAATCCTAAAATTAAATTTTTTGGTGGAATAAACCATTTTGCAAATATGGACTATCCGTTTTAATCACATTGAAAAAGTTAGTGTTTTTAAACGGTTTCTTGCGGAGGTAATTTTACGAAAGCGTTTATGATAGTCGGAAAGCGTGTCTTGCATATATTAAACAATGGGCAGAAAGTCTTATTCTAGTCGCGTCTTCTTGGTTTTATCTGGATTTAAATCGTTAAACATTGAAACAAAAAAAGTAAATTCTAAATAAAATTCGTTTTTTTATGAACCATTGGCGAAGAGGAGAAATCTACCCCTGTAACCAATGAAATACAATCACGATTTTCGGTTTCGTATGTGATGCTAACGCCTGTACTTACAATCCCTAAATAAAAAAATGGAACCCCAAAAAATAGTACAGCTAAACTAATTATGAGGATATAATATTTCATAAATTGGTCTGTTATGATAAAAAAATCCTGCAGTTGGGTTTTCAACTGCAGGATTTTATATTGGTTGAAAAAAAATTACTCAGCAATCATAGGTTCGCCGCGCATTTCTAATTCTCTAAAATGCTTCACCAAATTTAGCGCTTCAGGAATGACATCACTACTCAATACAATCAAAGATCCTTTAACAGCATTTTTAATCGCGAAGGTGATGGCCTCTTTTTCAGAAGGAATGATCGTTGTTTTTACCATTGGATTTTCCATCTGAATTCCGTCGTTCAACATTTTAATCAATTCTTCTTCAGTTTTGCCTCTTAAACGTTTGTCTTGGCGAATAATAATTTCATCAAACGTACGCGCTGCAATGGCACCCATTTCATTATTATCTTCAACACGCCGATCTCCTATTCCAGCAATAATACCCACTTTTACAGTTGCTTCAAAGGTATCCACAAATTGTTTTAGAGCCAACATTCCCGCTGGATTATGCGCATAATCCAACAAAACAGTAAAATTATTAAACTCAAATAAATTTAATCTCCCAGGTGTTTGTGAAGGAGAAGGAATAAAGGTTTCCAATCCTGCACGCATATCTTCTATACTCACTCCTTGAATATTAGCCGCCAAGATTGCTGGTAAAACGTTTTGAATCATAAAGCGAGCTTTACCACCATAGGTCAACGGAATATCTTCAACTCTCATCACGCGCATTTTCCATTCTCCTCTGCAGATGGTCACATATCCGTTTTCGAAAACAGCCGAAATACCACCCATTCGCTGTAGGGCTTTAATGCGCGGATTATCCTCATCCATTGAAAATAAGGCGACATTACACGTAACAGTTCGTCGCATTTCATAGACCAAATCGTCATCCGCATTTAAGATCGCATAGCCACTAGGCAAGACCGTTTCAGGAACAACACCCTTCACTTTTGCCAATTGCTCAACCGTGTGAATCCCTTTAAGTCCTAAATGATCGGCCGCAACATTTGTAACAATTCCGATATCACATTTTTTAAATCCTAATCCCGCACGAAGCAAACCGCCACGTGCACATTCCAATACGGCAAAATTTACAGTAGGATCTTTCAAGACAAATTCAGCAGAAGCTGGTCCTGTACAATCCCCTGACATGAGCAATCTATTTTGAATATATACACCATCAGTCGTTGTATACCCAACGCGGTACCCTTTCATTTTAAGGATATGTGAAATCAACCGTGTCGTAGTTGTTTTTCCATTTGTACCAGAGACAGCGATAATTGGAATACGTCCTGTATTGCCATTTGGAAAGAGCTTATCAATCACGTGACCAGCGACATTTCTTGGCAACCCTTTCGTTGGCGCAAGATGCATTCTGAAACCAGGTCCAGCATTTACTTCGAGCACTGCTCCTCCCGTTTCAGATAGAGGTTGAGAAATATCCGTAGTCATGATATCGATACCGCAAATATCTAAATCAATAATTTTAGAAATTCGCTCAGCCATAGAAACATTGGCGGGGTGAACAATATCTGTGACATCCTCAGCTGTTCCTCCAGTTGAAAGGTTTGCGGTATCTTTCAAAATCAAGACCTCATCCTTCGCAATTATTGAATCTTCTGTGTATCCTTTTGCTTTTAATATGCTTTTAGTTAAATCATTTATCGTTATTTGTGTCAATACATTTTCATGACCATAACCTCGGCGTGGATCCTTATTCACCTCATCCACCAATTGTTTAACGGTCGATACGCCATCCCCTTTCACATGAGCCGGTGTTCGTTTAGCCGCTGCAACGAGCACATTATTAATGACCAATAAACGATAATCTTCACCCGTAATAAACTTCTCGACAATGACAGCAGCAGAAACCTCCTTGGCAGCATGAAACGCCACTCGTGCATCTTCAACATTCATAATGTTGACCGTTATTCCACGCCCATGATTACCGCCCACAGGTTTAATCACCAATGGAAATCCGACATAGCGACAGGCTTCTTCTAAACTACCTTCTCTTCGAATAATCTCCCCTCTTGGAACTTCAACCTGCGCTTGCTCGAGCAAGAATTTCGTATCCTCTTTATCGCAGGCCAATTCAACACCTATACTACTTGTTTCACTTGTAACTGTTGCCTGAATGCGCTTTTGATTCGCACCATAACCCAATTGACAAAGCGAGTATTTATTTAGACGAATCCAAGGAATTCCTCTTGCCTCCGCTTCTTCAATAATTGAACCTGTACTTGGACCGAGACGAGAATCTTCTCTAATCTCTCTCATGCGTTGAATATCAGCAGCAAGGTCATACGGTACATTGTTCACGAGAGACATACAAATATCAACTGCGGATTGAGCAGCAAATCTCCCTACTTCTTCTTCAGTATATGCAAATACCACATTGTATACACCTTCTTCTCCATATCCTCTTGTTCTGCCAAATCCAACCTCCATACCAGCCAGTGATTGAATTTCGAGTGCAATATGTTCGATAATATGTCCCATCCATGTTCCCTCCTCTACTCTTTGAAAAAAACCGCCTGGCTGGCCCACTGAACAGCGGTGCTGAAACATACCAGGAAACATTTCTTCTAATCTTTCACGAAAACCTTCGATTGTATTTGACGGTCGTTGTTCCATTTCCTCTAAATCCAAGACCATCACAATTAACTTGTGGCGTCTTACTGACCAATAATTTGGTCCTCTCATTGCGTTTATTTCGCGAATTTTCATAGATGTATTTTGTCTTAATTTGGTCAAAAAATTAATGTACTCAAACTGAGCAATAGATAACTTTTTAATTCATTGCAAAATTGTTAACTACTTACATTTGTCCAATTTCATTGCTTATGAACGAAATGACGTTAACGAATTGTCATAAATATATTATATTTTTTATTCAAATAGCGTAAATTTGCAACGAACAATGTTATAAGTCCAAATAAATGATGAATTCGAGTGCAAAAGGAATATTAATTCCGATTGGGGGGAACGAAGATAAAGGCATAGAAGATCACGATCTTTACACTTTAGAATTTATCGACGAAGGAATTTTGTATCATGTCGTGCGAGCAGCCGGTGGAGTAGACGCAAAAATTGTAGTCATTCCAACCGCTTCAAGTATTCCGGACGAGGTGATGGAAAATTACAGAATTGCCTTTGATAAATTGAGTTGTACAAATGTTCACTTTCTAGATATTCGAAAGCGAAGTGATTCAACAAAACCTGAGGCAATTGCTTTGATAAAATCGGCTAAATGCGTTATGTTTACGGGTGGTGATCAGTCAAAAATCACAAAAAAGATTGGAAATACTGAATTACATACACTTCTAATTGAAAAATATAAAAACGAACATTTCGTAATTGCAGGCACAAGTGCTGGCGCCATGTGTATGTCAGAGGAAATGATAACAGGTGGAAATCGATCCGAATCTTTTCGTAAAGGCACTGTAATGATGGGAGAAGGTATGCGATTTACTCCAGGGCTGATTATAGACTCACATTTCATTCAACGTGGACGTTTTGGTCGTTTGGCAGAATCCGTAGCTCGATTTCCAGATTTAATTGGAATAGGATTGGCGGAAGATACTGGTTTAATCATTCGAAATAATAGTGAATTTGAGGTCATTGGTTCGGGAATGGTTATTGTTTTTGATGGAAGAAATATTGGACACAATACAATTACCAAACTAAAGGAAGGAACACCAATGACACTTACTAATTTAGTAACGCATGTTTTGGCAAATGGTGATAAGTTTGAAATTCAGACCCGTAAAATTCATGTATTGCCGATTGAATCACCTTTTATTTAGTGTTTAGTCTTTAGTCTTTAGTACTGAGTATTTAGTAGTGAGTATCTGGCACTTAGTGTTTGGTATTTGGTATTTGGTACTGAATATTTAGTACGAAGTACATCTCATAGTTTCTCGAAACGTAATAAAAATTAGTGCAAGTGAACTAAATTAACTAAGCGCCATAAATCAAAACAGCCTGCTCCCCGTCTGACTTTTTAAAAGCGCGATACATCCCTTCGGTATTAAAAGGCATTGAAATTTCGCCCTTCGTATTAATGGCAATTAAGCCACCATCACCACCTAGTTTTGCCACACGGTTCATAATAACATCTTGGGCTGCATCCTCCAATGAACGACCCGTATGTTCGATAATGCTGGCCACATCATACGCCACAACGCCTCGAATAAAATACTCGCCACTGCCGGTACAGGAAATGGCACATGTTTCATTATTCGCATAGGTTCCTGCTCCAATCATTGGGCTGTCACCAACGCGACCGAATTTCTTATTCGTCATTCCGCCAGTACTTGTTGCTGCCGCGATATTTCCATCCTGATCACAAGCAACCGCACCAACGGTTCCGAATTTACTATCCTTCTTTTTAGCATGATCTAGTTGAAAATTGTCCGTGTCACGAATCTCAATCCATTGTTGATGACGGAGTTCATCATAAAAATAAGTTGGATCAGCCATTTCGTGATTATGTGTTTTGGCAAATTCCAAAGCCCCTTCACCAGCTAAAAAAACATGTTCGCTTTTTTCCATCACATCTCGCGCCAAGGTAACAGGATTTTTGATCCCTGTAATCAATGAAACAGCACCAGCTTTCAAAGATTTTCCATCCATAATTGAAGCATCCATTTCATGCGTTCCATTGGCAGTAAAGACACTTCCTTTCCCTGCATTAAAAAGAGGAGAATCTTCCAGAGCACGCACAGCCTTTTCAACAGCGTCCATTGCTGAACCACCTTTCTCTAAAATCTCATAACCTACATTTAAAGCTTTTTCGAGCGCCGATTTGTAAGCCACTTCTTTTTCTGCAGTCATCATGCCTTTGACCAAGGTTCCTGCCCCACCATGAATGGCTATTGAAAATGTTTTCATAATTCTAACCTAGATTTGACTGCTTTTATTTGCAGCGATAATATTTTTTTTGACACGATCAAATACGTGGTTCTTAGCTTCAGCATAGGATATATCATATATTCGAGTAATGTCTTGGTATTCTTTTGGATATTTTTCCAAGAGTTGTTTATAATACTGATCCAAGGCTATTTTAGCAGGCGTTTTAAACTCGAGCTTTAAATCAAACCTACGAAGCAATGCCTCATCAATTAATTGAATTTGATTGGTTGCTCCAATCAGTATTGAATCCAATGGAAAAGAATCAATTAATTGAAGAATCGTATTCACTACACGCTTCATTTCACTTGTATCATTATTATCATAATCCCGCATACTGCCCAATGAATCGAATTCATCAAAAAATAAAACGGCTTTTTTATGCTCGACACTTTTGAATAAACTAGACAAATTCTTAGCCGTTTCACCCAATCGAGAAGAAACGATCGTACTTAAATTAACGATATATAATTTCTTTTGCAGTCGGGCAGCTAGGGCGCGTGCAGTCATAGTTTTTCCACAGCCACTTTTGCCGTGTAAAAATAATTTATTCGCCACCGGCAACTGATACTTTTCCAACATCTCTCGGTGCTCATATTCGTCCAAAAAATCATTGATTTGACGTTGAAGATCAGAATCGAAAACGACATCCTCCAGTTTAACTGGAGAAAGATTAGTGAGGTATAGACTTTCCATGCATTGCAAATTTAGGAAAATAAGTCTGATGTCATATCATATAAAGTGTTTGTAGAATGAAACAAAAAAACCCACCCAGAAAAATACTGGATGGGCCTATTTCACTTCATGAAAACACAGTTATTAAGCTAAACTATGAAAATCAAATTTAGTGTTTAATGAAGCTTCTTGTACTGATACCTTCAGTTGTATTAATGTTTAAGAAATATTGACCATTCTCCAATTCCGCTACAGAAATTTCTTTTGCAAAAGTTGAAGTCAATACAACTCTACCATTCATATCAGTGATGATAATTTCATTGATGATTTCGTTGTTTTGAACATTTATCGTAATCAAATCAGTTGTTGGATTTGGATAAATATTAAACTCTAACTCAGACAATTCATTTACTCCCAAATAAGCAGTAGGCAAAGGAATTAGTTCGCCACCACTTGCCAATGCAACCCATAATCCGAATGCTGGTCCCTCACCATTTACAGTAGGATCAAGGAAGCCAGAAGCTACAACAGTAATCGCCGCGCCATCTAAACCAAGTGAAGCTAGAGGTGCTGAGTATCCAACAACTGTAACATCCCCAGATTCATTTCTGATCTCTAACAAATAATCAGCATTTCCTAATTCAAGATATCCAGCAAAAGCAGGATAAGAAGCATTGTCAACGATTGTTCCTGCAGGCACTGAAGTTTCGAATACATCAACCGTTGGAGCATCTGTAGAACCGTGGTGTACTAATACATCTGTATTTGTTGCGATTGTAGCTTCTTCACGAGCCATGTCATAAATTTCTAAATTAAATGCTGGTGCTGGAGAATAATCCGTAGGACTTAATCCTGTAATTCCGTCAGCAACGACAATATATTTGCTACCCGCAGTCAATGTTAATGGGAATGTTGCAATTGCATCACCAACATCAGTAGACGTTGAAGGAGCCACTGCGATTTCGATTTCAACACCAGCTGGCGCATCAATAAAAGGAGTTGCCGTTCTGAACGCAAAATCGTCTAACAATAAATCACCATTTAAATAAATATCCACTTCACCCGCGATATCATCTGGTGAGTTGTGAATCACTTGAAGACGCGCAGTTGATTTCGGCAATTCAATTAATGCTCCTCCAGTTGGAAGTGCAACCCATAAACCAAAAGCCGGACCATCTCCATTCACCGAAGGGTCTAAAAATCCAGAAGCTACAACCGTTAAAGCAACACCTTCTAACTCTAGAGCAGCTAGGGGAGCTTCATAACTTGCCACAACAACAGCCCCTGTTTCATCCTGAACTTCTAAGGTATAGTTTGCAGTCGCTAATTCTAAATAACCAGCAAAAGCAGGATAAGAAGCATTGTCAACGATTGTTCCAGCCGGCACAGAACGTTCAAATACATCAACAGTTGGTGCATCAGTAGAACCGTGGTGAACTAAAACATCTGTATTCATTGCCATAGACGCTTCCTCACGACCCATGTCATAAATTTCTAAATTGAAAGCTGGCGCTGGAGCATAATCCGTTGGACTTAATCCTGTAATCCCATCAGCTACTACGATATATTTGCTATCCGCTGTAAGTGTTAGCGGAAATGTTGCAATTGCATCACCTACATCAGTAGACGTTGAAGGAGCAACCGCGATTTCAATTTCAACACCCGCTGGCGCGTCAATAAAAGGCGTTGCCGTTCTGAATGCGAAATCATCTAATAGTAGATCGCCATTTAAATATATATCCACTTCACTCGCGATATCATCTGCAGAGTTGTGAATAATCTGTACACGCGCTGTCTGCGCCATTGTACTCATTGCCAAACCAATAAATAAACTGGTTGCAACTGTCTTTTTTAAGTTTAATTCGAACATAATGTTAAGTGTTTTGTTTAATCATTTGAAGAAAAGACAAAACAAAACTTGAAAACGCTTCTTCACTTTGAAAAAAAAAATGGATTTTATTAAAGTCATATCAGAAATTAGAGAAGGAAACGCCAAATCCTTTAAACTGCTATATGCTACCTATGCGCCTAAATTTAAAGGGATTGCACATAGGTACACCAATGATGCTGACAGGGCAAATGATATGGTGCAAGAAAGTTTTATAAAAATTTACAAAAACATCAACTCATACAAAGGAGATGGAAATTTTGAAGGATGGATGAAGCGAATTTTAATTAATAATTGTCTTAATCACATAAAGAAAGAAAAAAAATATGTTTTTGAACTCGGAGAGTCGCTGTCAGCGCAACCATCTTCGAATTGGGATGAAGCAATTGATGTGCTTTCTTTTGATGAAATAGTAACAGTAATTGATAAATTGCCACTTGGTTATAAAACTGTTTTCAATTTAAGTGTGTTTGAAGGCTATTCTCACAAAGAGATCAGTGAATTGATAAACATTTCAGAAAGTGCCTCTCGCAGCCAATTAACGAAAGCAAAAAATAAATTAAAAGAAGAATTAACAAAGATGAATATTTTTTCATCAATCGCATAGGTGGATAAGAGCGACAAAGAAATATGGTCAAATTTAAATGAACGAGCGGATCAGTTTGAGATGCCTGTTGAAGATTTTGTATGGGATGCAATCGAAAGTGACCTCTTTCCACAATCCAAAAGAAGAGGTTTATTTTTTTGGTTAAAAACGAGTATTGGTCTGCTATTTATTGGACTTTTAGCGGCTGCTTCAATCGTCTTGTTTACTCCTTCAAAAGATGTGCTGAGTCAGCAAAAAATGGTTCGTGAAAACGAAAATAAGCTGCACGTATCTCAGCATAAATTCACAGAAAAAACGACCACGTTTGAAAAAGATCAAAGCGAGCTTGGTGATAATCACGTACAGTCAACCTCATTAGAGGCGGAGTCTACACAAAACAAACAAACAGCACCTCATTTCACAACAAACAAATCGCAGCCGTTTACTCAACGGTCATCCCCTATTCTCTACACAACCTTGAACAAGAATCAAGAAACAGCAACTCAGAATGAAAGGGCGGCATTGAATAAACAAGATGAACAAGAAAACGCAAGACGAAGTGAAGAATTAGAAGGAGAAGCTGCAGCTTCTAATCAGGAGATGCTAGATACAGATCGCGTTGATGTTGAAAAAGATCCTCCTCATGCAGATGCTGAAGCTGCTATTGAATTTGTCGATACCACAAACCGAAATGTGGGTATTGATTCGATTCACGAAACTGATTACCAAGCTGAAAATGCTCCGAATAATTTTTCTCGCTTTTCGATCCTCCTGCGCGGAGGAATTGGAGAATCCTTTCGAATTTTAACAAGTTCATCCCATCAAGAGCTCATTGCTCACAAAAATGATCACGAAACATTTGGAGGTTGTTTTAACGCCGGTCTTGATGTTCAATTTAAGTTGAATGATCGTTTTATTTTGAGAACAGGCTTAGGATATAAATTCTATAGTGATAAATATGATTTTCAGCATGACCTTATTTCGCATAGAACCCGGAACGACTATCAGTATATACAAATACCTTTGATTTTTGGTTATAGTTTGTGGTCAAACAAGCGATCTTCTTTGTTTCTGCTTGGTGGCGGAAATGCAAATTTATTATCCTCCGCACAATCCTCTTGGATTGATCCGAGTTTATTGATTCCAGTCATTCATTCGAGTCAAGGAAGCGGGACCCCTTTTCGTTCAATCACCTCGGCGATTAATTTAGGAGTAGATTTTAATACCAAAATTGGAGATCGTTTTAACTTGCATATCATTCCTTCAGTCGATTCATTTATCAATTCAATTTACAAACGCGAAACTGACTTGACTGAACTCCCTTATTCGTTCAATTTTGATATTGGGCTGTCGTATCAGTTTTAAAGGTTGATAAAAGTCAATTAAACAACTTCATCCGTTTTATTTTCTCGCCTTTATTCAATTTTCCCACCGAAACAATGGAAGGAACATCAGTGGTCCAGCTTTTGAGAGAGATAAGAATAGCAATAATTTCAAGTCTTGAAATGATGCCTAAAATGATACACACAATAAATGCAAGGCTACTATTTGATGTTAAAGCCAGATCAGCAAGAAAAATGAACAAACTAATTGTCCAACCTTTAGCTAACAAAGTGTGCGTAGCGACAGTGCGTTTAAATTTGAGGTAGGCCACAAAATAACAAGACAATTCTAAAAGAATTAAACCAAAAATCGTCATCCAATTACCCCAAAAAAAGGAATTGTTTAGTAGAAACAAGGTAAGAATGGTGGCAAGCCAAAATACCAGATCAACATTAGAGTCTAAGATCCGTAATTTTTCTGTCGCAATTCCTAATCGACGAGCAATGATTCCGTCAAAGATGTCTGAAATTAAAGCGAAAATCATGATCGATAGAATAATTTCGCCACAATCATCCACAAAAAATCCTAGAAATGGTATGATTAATCCACCAAGGAGTCTTAAATAAATGAGGAGATATGGTATCCGTTTACCCATTACTTTTAACTAAACAATGGAATCGAATCTTTAAGTAAAAAAGCCGCCAATGACTCTAATTTTAAATCTGCAATTACCAAACGTGGATCATTTTGATGCGATTTTTCAGGAATGGCAATCACTTTCATGCGCGCAGCTTTTGCCGCAATTATTCCGTTAAAAGAATCCTCAATCACCAAACAGTTAATTGGATCAACCCCTAACTTTTCGGCACATGTTAAAAAAACAGCAGGATGCGGTTTCCCATACACTTCGTATTCAGCCGAATGCATGATGTCAAAATAGTGTCCAATTCCTAATTTCGCCACTACCGCATCAATAATTCGTTGGTAGGATGAAGTAGCCAAACCAATTTTCAATCCTGTAGCTTTCACTTTCTTCAGTGCATCCTCTACTCCAACTAGGGCTTTTCCTTGCCCTTTTATTTCGCGAATGAGGATGTCTACAATATCATCCTCTACCTCCTTTACCGACTTATTTGTCCATTTTACTTTCTCGTACCAAAGTTTGACAACCTGATCAATTCGCAACCCCACGGTCTCTTCACAATCTGTATAAGTAAGATTTAATCCTACCTTTGCAAAAGCTTCCACTTCAGCTATTTTCCAAAGGGGTTCAGAATCAATCAATACCCCGTCCATATCAAAAATTACGGCTTCTAATTTTGCACTCATAAAATCTTCTTGAATAAAAAAGGGATCCGCACCTCGAATGCACGAATCCCTACTAAATACACTTTTAGTTTAATTTAACGGCTTTCAGCCATCATTACTGCGTTATACACATTGACAATACCTGCTGAAACACATAATTCATCAAATGTAACTTGCTGACTAGCATCTCCAGGAAGCGGCGTCGTGCGATCACCAATTTTTTGAACACTTGAGATAATGATTTCCCGAATCTCAAGCATAGTTAATTTTGGATAATACGATTTCAAAAGAGCTGCCGTGCCTGCTACCATAGGTCCAGCCATGGACGTTCCATCAAATACAGCATATTCGCTACTAGGAATGGTTGAGTAAATATCGTGACCAGGAGCATATACATCAACAATTGTCTTTCCATAATTGGAGAAATCGGCTGCTAAACCATCACGCACTAAATACCCTTTTTTATACTTCGGCTTTTTAAATCGAGTTGAAGCCCCAACTTCAATCCAATTTGAAAATTTTTCGGACATTCCCTCATACTTCGGAGTCGGATAATTATGACCTAATTCATCATTATTTTCACCTTCATTTCCCGCAGCATGCACTAATAGCACTCCTTTTTCTTCAGCATATCTAAAAGCGGCGATTACACCTTCACTTTGCGGAGAGTATCCTTTTCCAAAACTCATGCTAATGATTTGCGCACCGTTGTCTACGGCATAACGAACAGAGTTAGCGATATCTTTATCCCACTCATCTCCATTCGGTACGGCCCGTATACTCATGATCAATACATTGTCTGCAACTCCATCATTCCCCATTCCGTTATTACGCACAGCACCAATAATACCAGAACAATGCGTTCCGTGACCGGCATCTGGACCTTCAACATCATTATTCCCGTAATTATGATCCATGAAATCAGTAATATCATCACCAATCACATCTGCCCGTGGGTCGATATCCGGATTATAATTAAAATCCAATTGATCCTGATAATACTTTACAAATTCGCTATAGGTCTCATAATCCAACCCAAATTTCATCAGCGCAAGCATTTGAGAAGCTTCTGTTCCAACAATCGGGTCATTCTTAACCGACTTCAATTGCTTTTCCGAATAATTACCTCCAAAATGACCGCGTAGTTTTTGGTTTGCATCCTCAACTGTTTTCGTTAATTCTGCTAAATCGTCGAGTTCGGATGTTGCATTTTTACGCACGGTTTCCACTTCGTCTCGTACTTTTTTGTAGAGTGCGTATCCTTCCTTTTCATCATCCTCTAGGTCGGTATAACTCTTTCCTTCATATTTTTCACGAAGGCTCGCATAAATTCGTGTTTTCTCCAAACGAACGTCATTGATGTTTTTTCCGTCTGAACTGCCTAAAAAATTCCATCCATTGACGTCATCAATAAAGCCATTATTATCATCATCAATTCCATTATTCGGAATCTCGTCCGTATTTATCCAAATATGACCTTTTAAATCTTCATGTTCAATATCTACACCCGAGTCAATAACTGCAACGACCACCGTTGTTGATGTTTTTCCGGCTAATACTTTTGAATACGCCAAATCTGTACTCATTCCATACTTCGCTCCATTATACCAATTTGCTACCTTTTTGTCCACTTGTGCAGAAGCACTGAAAACAATTAAGAAAGCCGAAACTAGGACTGTTAATTTTTTCATTTATTTATTTTTATGGTTAAAGTCCACTTCACTCGTTATGGACAATTTTTTACTTGATTATTTATAGCTTAATTCATACAAATTACCTCCACCGAAGCCTTTTCTGTATTCATCTGTGATCAACAGCTTGTGCTCTTTCACAAAACAAATGGCCTCTCGTTGCTTCACAACAGGCAGAGAATAAGAGCGAATATCACCATTCCAAAATTCGATTCCGTTAAAATTACTCAAAATATATAATTTACCATAGGTTAAAATAGCCATTGTATTCGTTTTGGAAAAATAATCTACACTCGTAACCGAACAAAAACGCCACCCAGATTGACAAAGATAAATGCTCCCGATATATTTTGCTTCCTGTTTGCCCCTTTTTGCCTCCAATTCATAAACTCTCGACTCGCCTGTAAAAGGTTTCGTTCGGCATTTTGTTAACAAATAAAGATGATCATCTTTCCAAAAAAAGGCTTCACAATCATAATTTAAATCCTCTTTTTTGGGCGGGAATTTTTTTTGATCTTCGTAGGTAAACTTAATTTTATCCGGCTCTATTTCATCTTTATTGACGAAATCCTTTGGTAATATGTAAATCTGACACTCCTCTCTTTCATTCAAATTATTTCCAAAATCACCGATATATACATTTCCTTCATCATCTTGAGTCATGTCCTCCCAATCGTGATTTTTCGTATTTTTAACATTGATCGTTCGCACTAAATTACCTTTCAAGTCAAGCACAAATATCTCGCTCTTATTACCTCCATCATTGTGCGTTAGCAGAAATTTATTTTGATAAAGCACAAGTCCAGAGCTTTCCTGTATCTTTCGGTTGAGTTCCCCAATTTTTTTCATAGAAACTTGTCCCGAGACGCCCATCACGGTTAAAAACTGGAATAAAATAAGAACAAATTTATAATACATAATTTCTTTGCCGACCTAATTTAAGGCTTATTCTTCAAAAATCGAGAAGACATCAGCTAAGATTTTACAAAAATCAAGCCTGAATTTAATTGAGATGGCTAAATCGACCATGTCCATTTAACAAGATGATAAAAAGAGTAAAATCTAGCCAAAAATGACTAATTTTGAGGTGGCTTAAAGCACAAAAAGATGTTAAACCCTAGTAAGACTGGATGGATTCGTAAGTACTTTTCACTGATTAAGGACTATCGTGAGATTTTAGATTCATTTCCCGGAACTTTACTGTCAACAGAAGAACTTTTTTATGCTGTTTTACAACCGACAGGAATCATGTATGGTTACCCAACAAGCTTTTTATTTCTCGACAATAACCTCATGTCAAGTCTTTCGCGCCAAGAAACATTTAAGGTGCTCTTGCTGGAAGGATTAATTCTCACGGATCATTTGAAAAAAGGAACCTTTGATTTAGAAGCGTTGGAAGCGTCAGTAGGAGAATTTGTGCGTTTTTATGAAGAAACTGAAATCGAAAAGGCTAAAAAAGGTTGGTTGAATTTTAAAGATTTAACGGTTTACGAAAAATTGGAATCCATTATCAATCAAAGGGTAGATATCAAGACAAGTTTTACGCATAAGTTGTGGACAACGTACTTATACAATAGTTTAATCTTTCACGATCTTGTCTTGTATAATGAATATCACGAGGGTGTTGATCCACAATTTATAATTGAGCGTCGTAAACGTGTTCAATTGGATGTCATTAAATTAATTGCCGTTGCGGCAAATATTGATGGCGTTCTAACGGATGAGGAAGAAGCGATCTTTGAGGTATTCATGGCCTCTGCAGATTTAGATCGAGAAGAGCGGGATGAAGTCCAATTATTTTGGAATGCAAAAAAAGGTTTATCTGATATTGACTTGGGTTACGAGCGAACGTGGGTCTTAAACCGATATCTGCTCGAAATTGCCATTTTAACAGTCTGGAGCGACCGTGTTGTGGTTGAATCTGAACGCGCATTTTTAATTGACCTCACTGATAAATTAGGAATAGAAGCCGAAGAAATGGATACTTCATTTTCTGCTATTCAAGCCTTTGTTGTGACCAACTACGAAGCAATTCCATTCCTAAAAGGAAAAAATGATGCTATCCTGCTCATGGATGGAGCAACTGAACGTTGGAAGAGCATACTCGGCAGAAATAAAGATAAATTAGCAGCAGAATTAAAGGAGAGCAAAGAATTGATGGCGTTAATCGCCAAATCTACGACCTCTGAATTATCAAAAGAAGAGAAAGAACAAGCAAAAACGCAATTAAAGGATTTAGCACGTACAATTCCATCCTTAACTATTTTTTTACTTCCAGGTGGAAGTTTATTGTTGCCTATTATTTTAAAAATCATTCCAGATCTTGTGCCTACCGCTTTCCGAAGCAATCAAATAGAGGACGAGAACGAAGGGAACGATTCTTGATAATCAACATTGTCACTATTAAAACATATTTAAATGAAAAAATTATTCCTATTCAGTCTTGTTGCTTTACTTTCGGCAACTGCGTTCAGTCAAAAAATTAAAATTGATGATAATGTTGCCTATTTGGATGGTGCAGCCTTTTTAAATTGGAAATCGAATGGTGCTTTTGATACACACATAAGTATCTCGGCTTTGGGGGCGACCAAAGATGAAATTTTTGTCAGTTATTTGAATTATACAGATCCTAAATTGGTTACATCTAGTAATCCGAAAGGAACGGTAAGCTGGATTGAATTGAATTTTATAGGTTTAGGTCTCAAGTGCGAAATTGATAATCACACCCAAAAAGGTCTGCTTAAGTTTATTCTTCAGAATGAAATATATGTAAGTGGAATATTAAATGAAGAAAATGTGTCGATCCTAATCGCAAAATACGGTATGCGTTATAGTGAAAACCGACCGGGTGGGAACGTGATTATTAATATTGGGAATTAGAACAGAGCGAGCCTTAGTACAAAAAATTGTGGTAAGGATACCTTATTTGGAAGATCGCTTTAATTTCACGGTATAAAACTTCTTTAAATTCCTGAATATTAATATCGTCTTGTGCAGAGATAAAAATACACTCGTCTGAATTGAGTTTTGCCATCCACGATTTTTTTAGCTCAGCCAAAGCAAACTTTTTTCCGTCTGGGTGATACCCAATATCTGCAGGTTTTGGATTGTAAGCGTCCACTTTATTAAAGACGACGATAGATGGTTTTCCAATTTTTCCGCCTTCAATTTCAGCAATTGTTTCATTGACTACAGTAAACTGCTCTTCAAAATTAGGATGAGAAATATCCACCACATGAATCAATAAATCGGCTTCACGCACTTCATCCAACGTTGACTTAAACGATTCGATTAATTGATGCGGGAGCTTTCGAATAAACCCAACTGTATCCGACAATAAAAACGGTAAATTTTCAATCACCACTTTGCGTACGGTTGTATCCAAGGTTGCAAATAGTTTATTTTCGGCAAAGACCTCAGACTTGCTTAATAGATTCATGATCGTAGACTTACCCACATTAGTATACCCAACAAGTGCAGCTCTAACTAACTGACCGCGATTACTTCGTTGGGTCGCCATTTGACGATCAATCTTTGTTAATTTCTCTTTTAAAAGGGAGATCTTTTCTTTAATGATTCGTCTGTCCGTCTCAATTTGCGTTTCACCCGGTCCACGCATACCAATTCCGCCTTTTATACGATCGAGATGCGTCCACATGCGTGACAAACGCGGTAATAAATATTGATATTGTGCCAATTCAACCTGCGTTTTTGCATACGCTGTTTGCGCGCGACTGGCAAAAATATCTAGAATTAGATTGTTACGATCCAAGACTTTAATCTCCAATTCACGCTCAATATTTCGCAATTGAGAAGGGCTCAATTCATCATCAAAAATGGCAATATCAATTCCGTTTAAATGAATGTATTGCTTTATTTCTTCAATTTTTCCAGACCCCACATAGGTTTTAGGATTTGGACGATCTACCCGCTGTAAAAACTTACGTTTAGTTTCAGCACCGGCGGTTTCCGCTAAAAAAGCCAATTCATCCAAATACTCGTTAGCCATTTCCTCTGTTTGCTGGGGTGTAATCACTCCAACTAAAACAGCAAACTCACCATTTGATTCAATATGTGAAAATCCTTCTGACATTTAATTTTACCTCTTCTTATTTACATCCAACTACCACCAAGCGCTGCTCTAAATGGCCAAGGAATACTTGCCAAAATAAGTACAAACGCGATTGTATAAAAAACAGCAATTACCTTAAACCTAGCTACGTCAGTATCTTTCTTTTTTGATTTTGAATAACCCATGGTAATTAAGATCATAGCAACCGTCATCATTAAGACATGTTCCATCCCATAAAAACGAAAGACATCAACCTTCATCCATCCTTCAGCAAAATTGACTTTATCACTTAAAAAATAAAGTACCCAACCCAACAAAAATTGAATATGAAAAGCGATCATAGCAAAGAGCGCTAATTTTTTATCCCCTGCAGTAAACGGTTTTTTCCCTTTCCAACCAAGATGCACTTTAACGATTGCAGCGATTAAAAGTACAAGTACAATCCATCTCCAACCTGAATGTGCTTTGCTTAGTATCTGTAATATCTCCATAATTGCTTATTTTTGGACAAATTTACGCTTTAATACGCTAAATTGGTGCCGTTCAAATACAAAATTCGGTCAACAACGAAATAAAAGATTCCTACATGCTTAAATCCTTCATCATAAGCCTATTCTTGTTTACCACTCTTTCGGGTATATATGGGCAAACCATCAATCCCGAAAACGGAGTTGCTAAAACGGCTGAAACCTTTGCTATAGTTAATGCGCGAATCGTAATTAGCGCAGACGAGGTGCTAGAACGTGGCACATTAGTTATAAAGGACGGTGTGATTATGGAGGTCGGTCTTGCCATCATTCCGCCTAAAGGTGCCGTAAAAATAGATGCAAAAGGCTATACACTTTATCCTTCATTTATCGATCCCTATGTAACCGAAGGAGTAGCAAAAAGTAATATACACAAAACGGGTTCACAACCTCAAATCAATACGTTAAAAGATGGGCCTTATTATTGGAATCAAGCAATTCATCCCGAAATAGATGCGTATACCCTTTTTCAAGAAGAACTTTTTACAACAAAGGACACCTATTTAAAAATGGGATTTGGAACCATGGTTACACATCAAGCAGATGGCATCTTGAGAGGAACTTCCGTTATTCGAACCTTAGGGGATGAAAATCATCAAAACCAAACCCTTGTTGCGCGTGGATCTAATCATTATTCGTTTTCAAAAGGGTCGAGTCAACAATCTTATCCTTCATCTCAAATGGGGGCAATTGCCTTGATACGTCAATTCTTTTATGATGCGCAATGGTATAACGCCTCTACCAATAAAATGGACAATGTATCCTTAATGAAAGGAATTTCAAATTTAGATCTGCCGCAAATTTTCGAAGTCCATGATAAGTTAGAAATTTTAAGAGCGATTGCTTTGGCAAAGAGTTTTGACATCTCTTTAATCGTAAAAGAACGAGGTGATGCCTTTGAGCGCATAGCAGCTATTAAAGAAGCGGGTGCAAAGCTTATTGTTCCTGTTGATTTTCCAGATCCCTATGATGTCAGTGATCCATACCTTACACGTTTTATCTCACTTGCCGATTTAAAAGATTGGGAAATGCGTCCGTATAACCCCTATTTACTCTATAAAAACCACATTCCTTTTTGTTTAACTGCGGCCGATTTAAAAAAGAAGGAAGACTTTTTGAAGAAAGTAAGAAGTGCCGTTCTGCATGGATTACCTGAAAAAGAAGCCTTGCGCGCATTGACAGAAACCCCTGCAGAATTTTTGGCAATCGCTGATAAAGTTGGTTCTTTAAAAGTAGGTAAATTGGCCAACTTTCTGGTGGTGAAAGGCGACTTATTTAAAGATGGTGAGATCTATGAAAATTGGACAAGAGGAGAGCGTTTAAAATTGAAAGACATCAATGAAACAGATATTCGCGGAAAGTACAACCTCAATTTGAATTCCATTGTGTACGGATGGGAAATTGAAGGAACGATTGACAAGCCAACCGCTAAATTGAGCAGTTATCAGTGGGTAAATGATTCGGTAACGGGTGCTCGAAAAATGGACACCGTTAAAATTACACCTAAAATCAGCCTCAACGATTTACAATTTAGCATGACTTTTATTGAAAACAAAGGAAATTTCAATGGTGTCGTTATGCTTAATGGGACCTATAATAAAAATCTTGGTGTTTTTCATGGAAGGGCGCAAGTGCCTTCCGGAGAGTGGGTAGATTGGAGTGCTATTCGCAGCGAGAAATTTAAGGATCCAAAAAAGGATAAGAAGGACGAAAAGGTAGACACTTCTTCTGTGAATCGTATTTATTATCCCAACATGGCCTACGGCTTTGATAGTTTACCGAAACCAGCGAGTTATTTTATCAAAAATGCGACCATTTGGACCAATGAGGCGAACGGAATTATCAAAAACGCAACATTGCTTATTCAGGATGGGAAGATAAAAGCGGTGAATTCCAACTTCGTTCAAATACCGAGTGGCGCAACAGTTATTGACGCGAGTGGAAAGCATGTGACGTGTGGTATCATTGATGAACACTCTCATATAGCGATTAGCAAAGGTGTAAATGAAGGTGGCCAGAGCAATTCAGCCGAAGTTTCGATAGCAGATGTTGTTCGTTCGAATGATATTAATATTTACCGTCAATTAGCGGGAGGCGTTACCTGTTCGCAATTGTTGCACGGTTCAGCAAATGCCATTGGAGGCCGTTCCGCGTTAATCAAACTTAAATGGGGATTTACGCCTGCGGAGATGTTGGTGAAGGACGCACCAGGGTTTATCAAATTTGCCCTAGGTGAAAATGTAAAACAATCCAATTGGGGAGATCAAAACACGGTGCGTTTTCCTCAAACGCGAATGGGGGTTGAGCAAGTTTTTTATGATGCTTTTATTCGCGCGAAAGCCTACGAAGAAACCTGGAAGGCCTACAATGCTTTATCAGAAAAGAAAAGAGTAGGCATGCCTATTCCACGGCGTGATCTAGAATTAGATGTTATGGTTGAGATCCTAAACGGCGAGCGATTTGTAACGTGTCATTCGTACATTCAGAGTGAAATTAATATGTTGATGCATGTAGCGGATTCAATGGGTTTTACGCTCAATACATTTACTCATATACTTGAAGGATACAAAGTTGCTGACAAAATGAAAGCACATGGAGCAGGAGCGTCGACTTTTGCAGATTGGTGGGCGTATAAATTTGAAGTCAACGAAGCGATACCATACAACGCTGCAATTTTGCACAAAATGGGGGTGGTTACAGCCATCAATTCGGATGATGCTGAGATGGGGAGACGCCTAAATCAAGAAGCCGCAAAGGTAGTCAAATACGGAGGTATATCAGAAGAAGACGCTTGGAAAATGGTAACGCTAAATCCTGCTATTCTGCTGCACGTTAATGATCGTATGGGCAGTATTAAAGAAGGTAAAGATGCGGATATTGTTATTTGGTCAGACAACCCACTTTCTATTCTGGCAAAAGCCGAACAAACTTTTGTAGATGGTCTATTAATCTATGACATTAACCGAAGTGTGACGTTGCACGATCGGGACCTCAAGGAGCGGAATCGCATTCTCCAATTGATGTTGAAAGAAAAAGAAGCGGGCGCTGAAACACGCAAACCTGTTCAAAAAATTAATCCTCAATATCACTGTGATTCTGAAGGACATTAATCGAATTTATATGAAAGCACTCTATATCCTATTAATTGCGCAAATTGTGTCAAGCGTCTCAAATGCGCAAGTGCCAAGTCCACTTGAGCAAAAACACAAGCGAATCCTTATTCTCAATGCCAGCGCGCATATTGGGAATGGAGAATTTATTCAGAATTCGGCGGTTGGCATTGAAAATGGAAAAATTCTTTTTGTAAAAAATGCCCTTACAAATTCCTATACGGTCAGTGAATGGGATACCGTTATTACAGCTATTGGCAAGCATATCTATCCTGGTTTTATAGCTGCGAATTTAACGATCGGTTTAACTGAAATTGATGCAGTAAGAGCGACGCGCGATTTTGACGAAACGGGAACAATGAATCCAAATGTACGGTCGCTTATCGCTTATAATACCGACTCAAAAGTAATGTATACCATCCGTACAAACGGAATTTTAGTAACACAATCGACGCCACGCGGAGGAATTATTTCCGGTACTTCGTCGATTATGGCCTTGGATGGTTGGAATTGGGAAGATGCCGTTTACAAAGCGGATGACGGTGTGCATTTAAATTGGCCGCGAAAATATCAAAGTGCGGGTTGGTGGGCAGAACCCGCTCCATCAAGCCAAAATGAAAAATACAATAAGACGCGAGATGAAATCTATGCCTTTTTTGAGCAAGCTTTAGCCTATTCATCAGAGAAAGCCCCCCTTGAAACCAACCTAAGATTGGAAGCCATGCGAGGTATCTTTAGTGGCAATCAACGTTTATTTATTCATGTTGATTATGCGCCAGAAATGAATGATGTCATTGATTTTTCACGCCGATTTAATCTAAAATTACCGGTTATTGTAGGCGGTTACGACGCACACCTTTTAGCAGCTGTTTTACTCGAAAATAATTTTTCCGTGATGCTTGGGCGTCCGCACGAATTGCCAAAATTTGAAGAAGACTACACCTACTCATGCTATCAATCGGCCTTTAAATTAAAACAAACGGGGGTTCCGTTTTGCATACAAGCAGAAGGAGAAATGGAAGTAATGAACGCTAGAAATTTACCCTTTTTAGCGGGTACAGCTTGGGCTTATGGTTTAACAGAAGAAGAAGCAATCGCTTCGATTAGTTTAAATGTGGCCAAAATTTTAGGAATTGATGATCGAATTGGATCCTTAGAAACAGGAAAAGATGCCACCTTATTTATTTCGGATGGTAATGCCTTGGACATGAAGAGTAATAATGTCAGCTTTGCTATGATTAAGGGAAACTATATCAATCTAGACAACCACCAAAAACAATTGAATAGTAAATACGAACAAAAGTATGGCATAGAATAGCCGTTAATTGCTTAAAACATCTTTAATTTTTTCTTATTTGTTGGATAACGTGTCTTCTAACGTTGACTTATGCCGCATCATTTCGACAAAAATAAAGGCCCACACCAAGACACCACCCACCGCCTTAATAGCATAGGGTTTTATGAAGTTTTCGCGCACGAATGGTGGAAATAAATCCGTAGAAGAAAGCGAGGTAAACACAAAAGCGAAGATCAAAACACCAATCGAAAAGGCGCCTTTTTTGCTCAACATAAACCAAAGCACGATTCCAACCATTGCTATAATAAACGTTGGTGATTCGGCCTTATGATTAAAAATAACAGTCCAAATTAAGACAAAAGCTAGCGCAAGCATCCGAAAAGATTGATCGTTATAGGATTTTATTTTAAGAAAAGGCAGAACCAATAAAAGTCCACCAACACTCACCAATCCCAATTTTGAAGGATCCAAGCCGAACCAAGAATTTAAAATTCCCATGAGGGAAAAACCCAAAGAGTTTGAATGATCATGCGCAAGCAGATTGCCATAGCTTTTCCACAAAAACGCATATTGATCCATTGAAATGAAAAGCAATGGAATCATAAAAAGGAGGAGAAACCAAAGACCTGAATAGGCCGCTAATTTTAATTTTTTCGGATAAAACAAGAAGAGTATAAAGCCGACAATACTAAATAATTTAATGTAGACAGAAAATACAATTAAGAATGTCGCCCATTTATAATTCCTCTTTTCGAGGAGACCAAATGCGCAGAGTAACAGTCCAACCATTAATCCGTTAGACTGTTCATTTTGAATGGAGGTAACGAGTTCAACTGTGACCAATAAGAGTAAAATTCCCTTTTCTTTTAAGGATAGTTTTGGTAATAAATAGACCCCTACTATCAATAGAAAAACATTCAAGAAGTTCCAGGTAAATAATCCGATCGTATCTGGTAAGGCGGCAAAGAATCCAAAGAATGCGGCAAAGGTTGGGGTATATTTATACAGATCGTCATGTTCATGCTGATAATAAACATACAAATCTTGATCATTTACGAGATGAACACTTGCCTGTTTGAAAATGACATAATTATTATAATCAACGTAGTGATACTTGGCAGCAGGATCATTAGGACTGGAAGGATTAAAGGCCTGATAAGTAACAATGGTGCAGAGGATCAAATAGAGAACTAGAAATGTGCGCTTATTCTCGATTAATCTATTGAGCACATTTTTCATGATTTCCTGTTTTCGCCTTGAAATTGCACTTTATAAAAATCCTTTTGCATTCAAAATCGAAGCCATTTCCGCTTGTAGTTTTTTTGCTTCCATCCGTGCTTTATCCCCAAAATCTTCGCCGTTGCCCGCAAAAATAATTCCACGAGACGAATTCACGAGCAAGCCACAATCATCATTCCAACCAAATTGGGCAACATCTGCTAATGACCCACCTTGAGCACCTACACCGGGAACCAAGAAAAAATGGTTCGGACTTTTTGAGCGCACTTCACCAATTGTTTCGCCACGAGTGGCACCGACAACATACATTAATTTCGATTCGTCACCCCATTTCGCAGATTTACGCAATACTTTCTCAAAGAGTTTTTCTCCATTAAGGTCAGTCGAAAATTGAAAATCGAGCGCTCCTTTATTAGAGGTTAATGCCAATAAAATAACCCATTTATTCTCATATTCCAAAAACGGTGTTACGCTGTCTATACCCATATAAGGCGCAACCGTCACCGCATCAAAATTTAAATATTCGAAAAACGTTTTTGCATAATAATGAGAGGTATTTCCAATATCTCCGCGCTTGGCGTCAGCAATTGTAAAACAATCAGAAGGAATATAGTCAACCGTCTTTTTTAGCGCATCCCACCCTTTGCTACCATGACATTCATAGAACGCAATATTCGGTTTATAGGCAACGGCCAAATCCTTTGTTGCATCAATAATGCGCTTGTTAAATTCAAAAATAGGATCTTCAAAATCGAATAAAAATTTTGGGATTTTATCCAAATCAACATCTAATCCTACGCAAAGGAAAGATTGTTTTCTTTTAATATTTTCAACTAATTCTTGCTTGGTCATGCTACTCTTATAAGGCGGTACCTTCTTTCATTTTCTCCGCATTTTCTGCCATCTTCAAGGCATCAATCATTTCCTGAATATCGCCATTCACGAAAGCGGTCAAATTATACATGGTTTTATTGATTCGGTGATCCGTAATTCGCCCTTGCGGGTAATTATAGGTACGTATTTTTGCAGATCTATCTCCTGTTGAGACCATGGTTTTACGTTTTGCCGCGATATCACCATTACGTGCATTTAACTCGATATCATAGAGTTTAGAGCGCAACATTTCCATAGCCAATTCTCTATTTTTTAATTGAGAACGCTCTACTTGACAAACGACAACAATTCCAGAAGGTTTATGCGTTAACTGCACTTTCGTTTCAACTTTGTTTACATTTTGACCACCTGCTCCACCTGAACGTGACGTATGAAATTCAATGTCTGCCGGATTCAAATTAACATCCACCTCTTCAACCTCTGGCAAGACAGCAACAGTTGCAGCAGATGTATGCACTCGTCCTTGTGTTTCCGTTTCGGGCACACGTTGTACACGGTGAACACCCGCCTCAAATTTCAAGGTGCCATACACTTCTTCTCCATACACTTTAAGAATCACTTCTTTATAGCCACCCATTGTTCCTTCAGTCACATCCAGCACCTCATGACGCCAACCTTGCGTATCAAAAAATCGGGTGTACATGCGATACAAATCACCTGCAAAAATACTTGCTTCGTCTCCGCCTGTACCCGAGCGCACTTCAAAAATCGCATTTTTGTCGTCTTCAGGATCTTTCGGGATCAGCATCATTTTAGCCGATTCTTCTAATTCTGCTCTACGCGGAATCAGTTCATCCAATTCCATCTTCGCCATTTCCTTCATTTCAGGATCTGTCTCCGTATCGATCATTTCTTTCGAAGATGCGATATTATCAAGTACATTTTTATACTCGTTATAGACATTCACGATTTGCTCGAGATCTTTGTATTCTTTTGTCAATTTCACATAGCGGTTCATATCAGAAATGATATCTGGATCGACAATCTGCTGACCAACCTCATTAAAGCGTACCGCAATGGACTCAAGCTTTTGTAAAATACTACTCATTTTATTTTTCTTTAATCGCTCTTATTATTCGTAGATAAACTCTCCGAATTCAGAGCGAATCGTCAATTTATTTCCTTTGTTTGCCTCACATTGTCCAACAATTTTAGCATCAATTCCAAACGATTTAGAAATGGCGATAATCGCTTCTGCATTTTCCGGTGCCGTATATAATTCCATACGGTGTCCCATATTGAATACTTTATACATTTCTTTCCAATCTGTATTTGACTCTTGCTGTATCAATTTAAAAAGAGGAGGAACATCAAATAGCTTATCTTTTGTGACATGCAAATCTTTCACGAAGTGCAATACCTTTGTTTGCGCACCGCCACTGCAATGAACCATTCCATGAATTTTTGATCGCATCTGATCCAAAATAGCCTTTATCACAGGTGCATAGGTACGCGTTGGTGAAAGCACCAATTTACCGGCATTCAAGGGTGAACCCTCCACATTATCAGTTAAGCGTTTAGAACCACTATAAACAAGGTCTTCGGGAACCTCAGGATCGAAACTCTCGGGATACTTTTTGGCTAGGTAGTGATCAAAGACATCATGACGTGCACTTGTCAACCCATTGCTTCCCATTCCTCCGTTGTATTCCGTTTCATAAGTCGCTTGACCATAAGAAGACAACCCAACAATTACATCTCCGTGTTGTATCGTGTGATTTGAAATAACTTCCGATCGTTTCATTCGTGCAACAACGGTAGAATCTACAATTATAGTACGAACTAAATCACCAACATCTGCGGTTTCTCCTCCAGTTGAGTGAATTTGAATACCATGTTTTCTAAGATCCGCTAATAATTCTTCCGTTCCATTGATAATTTCAGAAAGAACTTCTCCATCTATTTTATTCTTATTTCGTCCAATTGTCGAAGAGAGCATAATATTTTCAGTTGCTCCGACACAAAGTAAATCATCAAGATTCATGATAAGCGCATCTTGGGCAATTCCTTTCCACACCGATTTATCACCGGTTTCCTTCCAATACATATAGGCCAATGCGCTTTTTGTTCCTGCTCCATCTGCATGCATGACCAGACAATAGTCTTCATCACCTGTTAAGTGATCCGGTACAATTTTACAGAAAGCCTGCGGGAAAAGTCCTTTGTCAACATTCTTGATTGCATTGTGCACATCCTCTTTGGAAGCTGATACTCCGCGCGAATTATATCTTTCGTCAGCCATTGCCTTTTAGTTTTTTTGCAAAAATAAAAAAAGCACTCATCACGAAGGTGTGATTGAGTGCTTTTTAATAAAAAATTTATGTATCTAATTACCTGTTCCGCTTTCAACAGCTTCAGTTGGGACATAATCGAAACTTAAAATCACACATTCTGTACGTCTGTTCAATTGATGATAGTATTCAAATTTCTCAGGATTTGAACGTTGAAATTTCGTAATCATATTACATTCCAATAAGAGCTCAGTTGTATCCCCACTATCACTAATATCTTTAATAGTTGCTGGTGTTGTTTCACCTAATCCTTTCGGGATAAGGCGCTCCACAGGAATACCTTTTTCTTGCACCAAATAATTCACACAAGATTCTGCTCTTCGTTGCGATAAGGTTTTATTTGCCGCATCAGAACCACGACAATCCGTATGCGAAATCAACTCCACAATTAAATTTGGATTCTCGGTCATCAAATCATATAAATAATTCAATGAATCTTTAGAATTGATTCTCAAATTCGGATCCTCATTTGTGGTATCAACTAACAAATCAGCTTTACCAAGAGCATAACGTACTTCCGGTAAACGCAAAGGCTTTTTAATGTTTAGCACTTTCAAATCACGAATAATTCGTGTATTCGTTTCGATATCCATGGTTGTAAAGTTATCCTTAGCTCCAAGGTAAACTTTTTCCATTCCTTCAACTTCCAAAGTCCATGTTTCACCTGGCTCCACAAAACGTGTAGCATCTGGTTTTTCACCTAAATTAATTTGTCCAGAAGCATCCGTTACTAGGTCATAGCTAGATCCTGCAGATCCGATCAATTTCACTTTTGCACCTTCAATTGGATAACCGTCCTCTTGATCAGAAACTAAGATCAATACATCAATTAAGATTGGAGGTAAATAGAAATCCCAAATATCTTGTGAATGTTCACCTTTAGAACCATTTCGGTTAGAAGAGATATAACCTCTTTCAACCTTTCCACTTTCTGTAAAAATGATATGGTAGTCATCACGGCAAGAATTCATTGGAGCGCCAAGATTAGTTGGATTTTCCCATTTCATTTCTTCACCTACTTGTGTTGCTTTATAAATATCTAAACCACCCATTCCAACTAAACCGTTAGAAGAATAGAATAATTCACCATTTGGACCCCAAGTTGGGAACATATCGTTTTGTGCTGTATTAATATCAGCCCCTAAATTAACAGGAAGGCTCCAAGAATCAGAACGCTTGTCATAGGTTGACATCCAAAGATCGACACCCCCGAAGCCACCGGCCATATTCGAAGCGAAAATCAACGTTTTACCATCTGGTGAAACACAAGGATGACCAACATTAGTAGAATCATGATCTTTCAATTCAAGACGTTTTGGTTCATTCCAATTATCTCCTTTTTGTGTTGCCATGAAAATATCACAACCCAATTGCATATTTGGTTCAGATGGACAACGTGTAAACCACAATGTTTTACCACGAGAATCAAAACACATTGTTCCTTCGTTTTGAGATGAATTTACAGGAGCAGACATTGGCGTTGGCTGACCCCAATTTCCGTTTCTATCAATTTTAGAAACCCATAAATCCATATAGTTTTCTCCTGTAATTGGATCGGCACCTTCACCATTCGAACCTGAACGAGAAGACGTAAAATACATTTCCTTACCACGCGAATCCATCACAGTAGCATAGTCGTACGAATTAGTATTTAATTTCGTCACATTTGTCAATAAATGTTTTGTAGGACTTGCTGTATTTTCAGCATAAAAATCGCAAGAAGCAATTCTGGTTTTCGCGATTTCGCTAGACGGATTAAGCTTTAAATATTTTTGGTAATTCTCTTTCGCTTCCGCATGCTTACATTGCGCCATTTCTGATTCTGCCAATTGCATGTACACTTCTGGCTCCCATTCTTGGTACTTCAAAAGAATGGCTTTTTCAAATTGCTGTTCAGCAGCAGGGTAATCTCTTAGCAACTCATAACAACGACCAGACATATATGTATAATATGCTTTCTTTTGTCTTGCCTTGTCATTTTTAGGACTGATTTTCTCAGCAGCTAGTTTAAAAGCCTCAGCGGCTTCAGCATAGGCACCTGATTTCCATAGCTCTACAGCTTCGCCAGAATAACTACGTGTTTGAGGCTCCTCTACTTGAGCGATTACCATGTTACCCCACGCAATCAAACCAATGAATAAAATTACCGACTTTAGTGATTTCATAAAAATTTACTTTTCTGATATAAGCTTAATACTCAAGAGGCGAAAATAAAGATTTTATTTAACTTAACCATAGATTAAACAATTAATTTCAATTGTTAAACAGAAATTATTTCGCGTCAATTTTACTATATACGCGCCATTTGTCTAATAGTTTCATGAAACCCTCTGGTAATTCGGATTCAAAAAACACCCATTCGTTCGTTTTTGGATGCGTTACACCAAGTGTTTTTGCATGTAAAGCCTGACCGGGAAGGAGTTTAAAACAGTTGTCGATAAATTGCTGATACTTTGTGAACGTCGTTCCTTTCAGGATTCGGTCTCCACCGTATTCTAAATCATGAAAAAGTGGATGCCCTATATGTTTAAAATGTACTCGAATTTGATGCGTTCTTCCCGTCTCTAAGCGACATTCGACAAGTGTGACATACCTGAACCGCTCAACCACTTTATAGTGTGTTACGGCGTGTCGTCCCATATCTTCATCTTCTTCGTAGACTTGAAAAACTTTACGATTCTTTTTAGAGCGACCGATATTTCCGGTAATTGTTCCTTCTTCCTCTGCTACATCTCCCCAAACCAATGCATAGTAAACACGTTCACTTGTACGGTCGTGAAATTGTTTAGCCAAATGCGTTAAGGCTAACTCCGTCTTTGCGATCACCAAGATACCTGTGGTATGTTTATCAAGACGGTGAACGAGTCCAGGACGACCATAATAATCATCCGTTTTAGGGAGCGAATCAAAATGATAGACCAATGCATTTAACAAGGTCCCACTATAATTTCCAAAACCAGGATGAACGACCATATTAGCGGGCTTATTCACCATCACCATTTGATCATCTTCATAAATAATATCGATTGGAATATCTTCAGGAATGAGTTTTATTTCTCTTACTGGATAAGGGAGTACAATCGAAATCTCATCCTTCGGTCTTACCTTATAATTCGATTTTACCGCTTCGCCATTGACAAATAGCGTGCCTGCCTTTGCGATATTTTGCAACCTATTTCGAGAAACGTTGGGCAAACGCTTCATTAAAAACTTATCGATCCGTAAGGCCTCTTGCCCTACATCTGCAATTAAATTATGATGTTCGTACAGTTCATCTTGTTGATCCTGATCATCTTCGAGGAAGTCTTCCTCATTACTTAGTTCGTTCATTAATCTTTTATTAACTTGGTAGAGTATAGCATTGCTCCAGATTGATCTCGAACAGCCACAATATACACTCCATTTTCAAGAAGGCTCACGTCAATTTGTGATTCGTTTTGAGCCGAAATAACCTTTCTACCACTTATGTCAAAAATTTCAACAGTTGCATTTGAGGGTAAATTGGTTAAGTAAAATTGCTCATGCGTTGGGTTTGGATAGACTTCAATAGTCGATTCCGTTACATTCGCCTGTTCCAAGGCTAAGGTGTAATTTAAACCTGTTGAGAATACCGGACGAATCATCAAAGACATGTCGAAAGATGATGTTAGCCATTCACCTCCTGTATTTCTAAAAACCTTGTCACCATTATCAATATTCCAATCGAGTCCAACATTTAAGGCTGGACTTTCAATGTTTCTCCATCCCACATAGAAGACTTCAGGAACAGGTAACATCCTCATAGTATCTGGTCCAAATAAATAATCGTCTTGTGTAAATTCATAATAACGAAAAGCATTTAATCCTCCCGAATATTCTGGTGTGTGCGCTTCGAAATAATCATCTTGATAAATAATCTCACCGGGTTCACCATCATTGTCTGCCCAAACTGTCAAAAGGAAAAGGTTATCACTAAAATCATTTACAGTAGGAACGAAATGCATTAAAATCCCTGTCAAAGCTCCTTCTTCATACGCTTGAAATTTATACGCCATTAAAGCGCCTGTTCCTTCAATTCCGTAGGCTGCTTCTGCAGAGCCATCATCATACGCATAATAATTATCAAATCGTTGTGTAAAACGAGTGGTATCATTTTGACGGTATTTATTATTAGACGTTTCAGCTGGCGCAGCAATATTGATTGTAAAATCAAATTTAGCTTGCACCCCCCCGAGCGTTTGATCATAATAAAAACTTTCCTCCATTGGAATGACAGAATAATTTTCAAACACAACATAATTAGAAGGATCGATCGCAAAAGTAGATACAATTGGGAAGGTACCTTCATCCACTCCTTCATTATAAACAGACCACGTGCCATTCGCAAAACTTGTAGCCACATTTGCTGAATTGTAAACGAGAAGTGGAATATCATCTCTCATTTTTTCGTTCCCCGTTGTATTCACATAATGATCCCATGGAACAGCTGTGTAATCTTTCAATAAAGTATTAACCGGATAAGAAATAGCGATATCGGCAAATTGACCAATCTCTATAAATTCCGAAACCGCAAGCGTGAGGTAATCGATATGCCAATGATCAAGCGACCCTGAAAGTGATGCATAATTAAAAATTCTGAATTGAAATCCATCCTCTAGCATGTAAACAGGAACTTGGATTCGCGCGGTGTCCCATACATCTGCACCAATTTCCGGCGCTATCCCCGCAAAAGGCATCTTATACCACAAATCGTCACTTGGATCGTAGAACTCCACCAACAAGGAGTCATTTGCCTCAGGCATATTTCCAAAACCTTCCGGTTGAAAAATAAAATCTAAATACACATTATCTCCTGGGCCTACAGTGGACAAATCAATTGGTCGAGAAGTTAAATAATCAGCGATACCATGTGAAGTAAGATCACCAAATTCATAGGGTGTTCCATATTCATCTACCCCATCTAATGTGGCAACACCCAAGGACCATGGATTAACAGCAAAAGTGAAGTTTCTATAAGCATAATTATCCAACCATAATGTCGTGGTATCTGTTACCGTTTTGGTGAAAACACGCGCACTATCTTGCTGATAAGCGGGTCCCGGGAAGGTATTATACCAAATGGTATCTTGACTAGGATTTAAAACTCCATCAATAATTGAATCAATGAGCACATAACACTCTTGATATACGTTTTCAACCAATTCGCCTGCGACAGGATAAAAATCTAAATCATTGACAAAGACGTCATAGGGCGCAAAGGGATAAACAGTGACCCGCTCGATTAATGCACCAACTCCATCAATTTTTACTGTATCATGATGCGCAAATTCGCCATCACAAAAAATTGCGTTAGGATCTTGTGGAACAGTATTCGTCGCATCCATTAGATGATAAAAGAGCTCAGATGTCACGCCGAAATCTCCATATCCTTGCGAGAAATTTTCAAATTTATTCGTAGAAAAATCATCATAAGCGTGCTGCAGCGGGAGCGACTCATAGGTATAGATAAATGTACTATCTAAATCATTCAATTCACTTACTCTCGTTCGCTCTACTGGTGCATTCAAATTGGTGTTATACAGCAAGGGTTTGACCACTTCTTGTGCTTGAAGTGAAGCACCAATCATCAAACAAATGGATACAAAAATATTTTTCATTTTACTTTCTACTATTAGGTCCTTTGGACGAACAAACACTTATTTTGACGCCCAAATTGTGACCGTGGCGCCAGCAGCAACATTCACCCCTTCTCCACCCACTGGATCCTGTCTTGAAATGATAGAAGCAGCTATTTCCTCTTCCGTTACACCATCACATTCAACATGAATCGACAAGGTGGTCCCCGATAAACGCTCACGCGCTTGATATATTGTCAATCCAACTAGATTTGGCAAAGCCGAAGTTGATCCATCATTGCCTTTAGCGACAATCAAATCAACGCGTGTCCCTTTTGGAATAGCTGTCCCTTCTGGAATATTCACGCCATTAAACATTTGTTTCTTCACAAAACCAACTCCCTCAGGATCTGGCTCATAACTAATCTTCGTTCGGATTCCCATGGCATTCAGTGTATTTTCGGCCATGCGTTGCGACATATCCACCACTTTCGGCATCTTTACCATTTGTGGATTGACAGGAACAACGGATAATAAAATCTCTCGTCCAGACTTTACAAACATACCCGAAGAATCCGTCGGTTTCGGATATTGCCAGCAGACCGTTCCTTTTGGCCATCCATCTAAGTATACAGAATCTTGAATGGTATACGTGATATTTTTACCACTTACAAACTCGTCCAAATCATCCATATGAATTTTATAAAAAGTGGGCACATCAACCTTTTCGCCAAAATTTGTGGAGCTTTTCAAATAAAAACTTTCTACGACAACAATAAGTACCCAAACGATAATGATTGCCACAATGTTGAGCAAGAATTGTTTGCTGATAAAAAACCGAACTATTTTTTTCATGCGTTAATTTTTTCCAAATGTGCGATCTAAATTACATT
>Ga0222668_1000237_pt1 | contig 39258 bp, 28 predicted proteins | sample AntAcemetagen728_FD_179823 | JGI IMG/M metagenome (GOLD analysis project Ga0222668, IMG submission 179823) | Saline water microbial communities from Ace Lake, Antarctica - #728 | ecosystem: Environmental > Aquatic > Non-marine Saline and Alkaline > Saline | place: Antarctica: Ace Lake...
GATGACTTGGGCCGTCTTTAATAAATACAGTCCCCACCGGGAAATTTCCCCGCTTGAGTCGAGCCTGGCTCAAATACACCTGGGAATTTCCAAGGACGAAGCGAACACTCTTATGGGATCTCCCCCCGATGCGACTTTGAATGCGAACGGGGTGGTCGTCAATTCGAAAACGATGCTTTCCGCAGTGAACGAACTGGCGACGAAATACGGAGTCCCGCAAAAGTATTCACTGCACACCTGGAAGCGAGGCGATGGGGGTGCAACGATTGTCTTCGATCAAACCGGGAAGGCGGTCTGTCGCTGGGCGTATTCTCAATACACGCAGAGTCATCATCCCTACAGTCCCTATCAGGTTCTCAAACGCGTGGGGCTTATCTGATTCTTTTCTGATTCTTTTCTACCATGAAAAGTATGAAAGAGACAAAACGTTTTCTGTTCTTCGCTGCGTATTCCGGTTAGGATCAAAGCTTGATAATTTGATCTTCTACTTTTGAACTTCTGAAGAATGTGCCCTGATGCTGAAGCTGCAAACTCGCCGAATGCTTTCTCTGGTCCTGTTATATCTGGTCGGTCTGACGGGCGGTCACACTGCAATTGCGGATGAACCATCACGGAATGCGGAAGTATCGGCGAATATGAATCTAGCCTGGGAGGTGGTCTGGAATCGGTTTTATCTGCCGCGAACCGGGCTGTTTTACGATTATCTCAGCAGTTTTGAGCCGGGACAGGAACTGGCTCATCTACCGAGTGCTGCGGAAGTCAAGCGGCAGTTTCCCAATCCGTGCGGTTATGGAACCGGCATGGAAGACGGCATGATTCTAGGCGGGGCGATGCTGAGTACAATCGTTGATCGCTTTGCTGTCACCGGCGAAGCGCAGCTCCAGCAGGAGATCGCCAAGGTTTTTCGCGGCATCAAACGGTGCGCGACTGTGCATGGCGTGCCGGGTTTTATGGCTCGCGGCGTTTGTCCTGAAGATGGGAACAGCGTTTATATCAATTCATCCCGCGATCAGTATACACACTGTGTGCATGGGCTCTGGCGGTACTATCACAGTCCGCTGTGTGACGAACCAACGAAAGTCGAAATCCGGAAGATCATTTCTGCGGTTGCTGATCGGATGCTGGCCAATGTGACAGCCGCAAATAATTTCTGCTCGCTAAGAGCCGATGGGAAACGGTGTCCGCTGGGCATCAGTCGGATGTGGAATGTGCAGCCGCACGAAGCGGCCCGGCTGCCGATGATCTATGCGGCGGCGTGGGACGTGACCGGAGAAGACCGCTACCGGAAACCGTATCGGCACTACCTGATCCCCGCGATCAAACAATCACAACAGATGAAGGACACCGATCCGCACGCCGCTTATGTGTATGTGCAGGTGCAATGCTCGTTCGAGGTATTACATCAACTGGAACAGGACCCGGCAATCAAAGCAGAGTTACTGACACTGATGCAGCAGACTTCCCGCCGGGCCGCCGCAAAACAAAAACAGGCACGCCGACAACTATCACATGCAGACCGGACGAAAACCGGCCCGGATTGGCGGCAGGCGGAGAAATGGATCGGGCAGGGGGAATATCGTAATCCGCAATGGGGCAAGTATCGACACGTCTGGCATGTGATCCGCGAAGCAGGCGAACTGTCGCTGGTCCCGTTAATGGAGCCGGGCGCGACCATACCTGAGGAACAGAAAACGAACCTGAAAGAGATCGTGCTGATGATGGACTACGAACAGTGTTCGAGTTGCGGAATCATTTATCATCTGGCCGCTTACTGGAAAGCGCGGAAGCAGGGGTTGCTCCAGGCAAAGTAGTGACTCGTTCTTTTCTACCGCGAAAAGCACGAAAGACACGAATAATTTTCTGGTGGCACGTTAGATTCATAGAGGAATCAAAGTCCCATTCGTTGCTGACACTTTTCAGATGCCTCTCTCTCGATTTCCTCTTTCCCGCTGGGAATGGCATAAAAAGCCTGACTCTGGCGGCGATGGGCTGTTAGAATAACGAATATCGTATACCAATTGCGGGCAAATCATTGCGGGCAGCCTCTGTAGGCAGAAAGAAACGATCAATGAAATTCCCCTCTCACAAACTGAGAAAATCTCATCGCCCGTTCGGGCACGCCATTCCGATTCTGGTGTGTCTGTCTCTGGTTCTATGTGTTTGCACTCCCGGCCTGGCACAGACCACTGGTGGCGGGAACAATAACGGCGGCGGGAACAATCAGAATAACAATCAACAAAATGCAGGCGGAATCACCATCGACGCCGACGGCGTGATAGCGGCGCCGTTTCGGGTCACACAAAACAGTGGTCAGTTGAACCAGCGACGTCTGCAGGCGATTGCCGCGGATTCTCTGTCCGCCGATGTGAATCAAAAATCAGAGTTCCGGAAGATTTCGCTGGTGGAACTCGAAAAGGCGTGTCGTGATCTCAAGGCAAAGAATCAGCCGTTGACGCCGGAAATCCTGTATCTGGCCGGACTGTGGCGGATTGATTATCTGTTTGTCGATCATGAAAACAACGATCTGATTATCGCGGGTCCCGCGGAAGGTTTCGCGGCGAATGCACAGAATCGGGTGGTGTGCGTCGAATCCGGACGGCCGCCGTTGCGGCTCGATGATCTGGTGGTCGCGTTTCAATCGCAGGAACGCGGGCTGGTGACGGGCTGTTCCTTCGATGCGAAGTCGGAAAACCTGGCGCGGATGAATGAGTATATTCGCCGCACGAATTCCGCATCCTCAACGGCGACGGCTGCAACGCGTTTTAAAACGATGGCCCAGATGTTAGGCATGCAGGATGTCTCGGTAACGGGGGTGCCCGCGGGTTCGCATTATGCACGTATTCTGGTGGAAGCCGACTATATGCTGAAACGGATATCGATTGGCCTGGAACCGTCGGGCATTCGCGAAATCAAAAGTCATCTGGCGACGCTTCGCGGGGGCGGCAACAGCACACAACGCTGGTGGTTCACGCCTTTGTATGATGCGTTCACGACGACGGCGGACCGCAATGCATTTCAATTTTCGGGGCAGCGATTACAGATGATGTCGCAAGAGGAATTCGTGAATCAGGCGGGGCAACGCACGGACGCCGCCCATACCCGAGTTTCGACAACGAAATACTCGCAGCATTTCACGAAGAACTTTGCCAAACTGGCCGATCAGCATCCGACGTTCGCCGAGCTGCAGTCGATTACCGACTTAACAGTACTGGCGGCTTTGATCAAAAAAGAACGTTTGGAAGAACAGGTCAACTGGTATCATCGCTTCTTTTCCGCCGAGGTAGAATCGCTGGTACCTGTGGGGAATATTCCGAAGCAGGTTCCGACCGCTATGAATTATAAGAAAGCGGGCCGGTTGATGATCTGCCTGGTGGGCGGGGGAGTGACTGTGAATGCCAGGGCTGTGGTGAATCGCACGGAGTTTCAGACGTCTCGGGACAATAAACTCGATGAAAAGAAATCGGCTGCCTTTGATCGTGATCAGGAAAAGGCAGGACGCTGGTGGTGGGATTGACGGTTGGTTTCGAATCTTGTCTACTGGTGTAAGTTGTTTTAGTTGCATGACGTTTTTCCCTTGTGGAGGTGGGCTTGTGCTGTTGACGTTCGTTGTGTTTGTGTTGTTTTTGTGAACTGAAACCGCACTGTTGGCAAGCCAACAGTGCCACCCTCACTTGATTCGGATTACCTGTTTCAGCTGTTAGAGACTTCCTTTTGATCGCTGTTCTTGTGAACTGAAACCGCACTGTCGGGCCAGCCGACAGTGGCACACCCGCTGGATTCGGACGACCTGTTTCAGCTGTTAGAGACTTCCTTATGGATCGCTGTTTTTGTGTTGTTTTTGTGGACTGGAACCTCACTGTTGGCAAGCCAACAGTGCCACCCTCACTTGATTTGGATTCTCGCATCTGCAGAATTTCATTGCACGATTCACTGAATTGTTTTGATATTTTTTATGCTTGCTCTTTATATACTTGCTCTTTAAAGGAAACTGACTTTCATCATGAGACGCGCGCCCCTCTTGAATCTTGTCTGTTTTTTGTTTCTGGCCTGTCTCCTTGCTTCCGGTCAGTTGTTACAGGCTGCTGAGAAGCCGAATGTGTTGTTGATCATGACCGATGATCAAGGCTGGGGGGATATTCAATTGCACGACAATCCGTTGATCAATACGCCTCAACAGGACCTGCTGGCGAAGCAGGGGGCGCGGTTTGATCGGTTTTATGTCTCTCCGGTTTGTGCACCGACACGCGCCGCTCTGCTGACGGGTCGCTACAGTTTGCGAACCGGCGTGCATGGTGTGACGCGTGGATTTGAGAATATGCGGGCTGAGGAAGTTACGATTGCGGAAATTTTGAAGTCGGCCGGTTATGCGACAGGCGCGTTTGGCAAATGGCACAATGGCCGTCATTATCCGATGCATCCGAATGGGCAGGGCTTTGACGAATTCTTCGGATTTTGTGGCGGTCACTGGAACAGTTATTTTGATTCGAATCTGGAACACAACAAACAACCAGTCGCGACCAAAGGTTATATCACCGATGTGCTGACCAATCAGGCGATTCAATTCATCAAGCAGAACAAAGACCAGCCGTTCTTCTGTTATGTGCCTTACAACGCACCGCATTCGCCTTGGATTGTGCCTGAGAAATACTGGAACAAATACGCGGACAAAGGCCTGGATGACAAGGCCCGCTGTGCTTATGCGATGGTCGAAAGTGTCGACGACAATCTGGGGCGGCTGATGCAAACGCTGGACGATCTCAATTTGAGCGAGAATACCATCGTCCTGTTTCTGACGGATAACGGACCGAACAGCGCCCGTTATAATGGCAATATGCGCGGCCGCAAGGGTTCGATTCATGAAGGGGGGATTCGCGTGCCGCTGTTTGTGCGCTATCCGGGTAAAATCAAGCCGGGCTCTGTTGTGAAACCGATCGCCGGACACATTGACATTTTACCCACGCTGCTGGATTTTTGTGGCGTGGAATATTCTTCCCCGAATCCCGTTGATGGAAAAAGTCTGGTTCCGCTACTGACAGAAAAGTCGACAAAAAACTGGCCAAAACGAATGCTCTTTTCGGACCGACTGTTTCGCAATTCGATTCCCGGAGCCGAGTTGCCTGTGGGGTCGGTTCGTACGGATCGCTGGCGAGCCGCTTATGAGCGAAACAAATGGAGCCTGTATGACATGCTGGCTGATCCGGGACAGAAACAGGATGTCGCAAAAGCCCATCCCCGTGTTGTGAAGGAATTGAGTACTGCGTTTGCAGACTGGTTCCAGGATGTATCGAACGCAGGCTTCGAGCCGATTCCGATTCCCGTTGGTCATCCGAAAGAAGCACTGACGTCGATCCCCGCGAACGAATCGTTTCTGAAACCGGAAGCCGGTAAGGGAATTAACTACAGTGGCAAAGGCCATAACGGCTATGCCAACAGTTGGATCGAAGACTGGACTGATCCGGAAGCAGCCGCGGTCTGGCATCTGGATGTTTTGACGCCGGGAACTTATTCACTCACATTGAAATACACGTGTGGTGCGAACGATGTCGGCTGTCAGGTTCAAGCTGAGGTAGGAAACCAAAAACGGACCGCGACGATTTCCCAACCACATGATCCGCCGAAAATTGGCAATCAGGATCGCGTGGAACAGTCGGATAATTACATGCGAAAAGAGTGGGCGACAATCAAGCTGGGAACGGTAACTCTACAGAAAGGACACTGTGAGCTGAAGTTGACAGGCCTCAAGAAAGTCGGGCCGAAGCTGATCGATGTGAAAGCCATCGAAATGACGCGCGAGTAAGAAAATGCTGTAAGTTAATTCCGAACTGAAGACGTTCTACGATTTCAGCGAAGTGAATAATCGCTCGGCGGCCTGTTCCGCGCTGTGAATACAATCGGGAATGCCGACGCCGCGATAGGCGTTGCCCGCTAATTCCAGAGCAGGGTGCTTGGCTGCCAGTTGTTCGATCTGCTCTACCAATTGCAGGTGTCCCAGATGATACTGGGGCATCGACTGATTATGTCTGAGCAACTTTGAATACAGAGGTTCGCCGGTGACTCCTAAAATGTCTGCCAGTTCATTGCCAATGATTGTTGTTAACTCTGCATCGGAATTTTCGAGCAGTTCAGGTTGCATGGCACCGCCGACGAAGGTTCGCAGTTGCACACAACCTTCCGGGGCACGGCCCGGAAATTTTCGGCTGGCGAAAGCGACGGCAAAGATCTTTCGTTTTTCTGCAGCGGGGATCACGAGTCCAAACGCATTCAAAGGATGCGTGATGTCCTCCAGCCGATGAACGCTGACCATAATCGCAGTAGACGCATATTCGATCTGTTCTAATAAACCCGCTAAGTCGGGGGCAAACGTAGCTGTCATTTTCGCAGACAGCGGCGCTGCTGTTGTTAAGATGACTGCATCGAAGTGCTGTGTTTGAGAATCGCCGTCCGTTTCAGAGGTGACTTCATAACCGGACTGCGCGGAAGCGTTGATCTTCGTTACGCGCTGTTCGTAGAGAATGGTGCCGCGTTCGGAAACACGGTCGGCGAGGGTTCGAGTCAAGGTTTGCATGCCACCCCGGAAGGCCGCGAATAATCCATAACGCGCGCCAGTAGCATCGGCTGACTTTGCTGCGCGCTTCTGTTTTCGAATCGCTTTGATCAAGCTGCGCTGGTCTCGTTCCATATCCAGAAAGCGCGGGAGCGTGGCCCGCAGGCTCAGTTTTTCAGGATCGGAAGTATAAATGCCTGCGACCAGCGGCTGAATCAAACGCGTTAATGCTTCCTGTCCAAATCGACGCTTCACAAAATGGGCCAGGCTTTCGTCATCCTGATCCAGACCCGTTGCACTGTGCCGGCGTGGGATGAAATACTCGAGCCCCATTCGGAATTTTCCCCAGAGACTTAACAGGGGTGTCTTGAGCATCGGCCCGATGCGAGAGGGCGTCATCAATTCAAAACCGAGTGGGACGGGAACGGGTTGTCCGTCTTTAAGAATCATCGCCCCCCGGTACTGCTGGTTGGTGGAGATGAGCTGGTCTTCTAATCCCAGTCGTTGACAGAGTTCGAGGGCCGCGGGTTTATTGGTAATAAACATGTCGGCGCCGGTGTCGATCAGATAGTCTGTTTGATTGATCGTCCCAATCCAGCCGCCGGCTTCTGACTGGGATTCAAACAGGGTGACTTCAATCGATTGATTATACTGATCTGCCAGTTCGAGCAGGCGATGCGCGGCAGACAAGCCGGTGATACCTCCGCCGACAACTGCAATGCGTTTTGGTTGTGATGAACTGGTAGAGTGATTCATACTTTGTAATCAATCAAAAGACACGAAGCTTAAGAACAGCGTCTGAAAATATTTGTTATCTGCTTCCCAGCTCATGCACGATTTCCACGAGGGCTTTCACATGATCGGGATCCATATCCGGCATGACGCCATGACCGAGATTAAAAATATGACCGTTGCGACCCGCGACTGCATCGAGCACGGACTTTGCTTTCGCTTTGAGAATCGGCAAGTCGGCGTAGAGGGCAATCGGATCGAGGTTTCCCTGAACGGCGACATCCGGTCCGAGAATTTCCCAGGCATCGGCGAGGTTGATGCGCCAATCGACTCCAAACACCTGTCCGCCAGTTTGTCGCTGCAAAGGGAGTAGCGCGGGATTTCCGGTGAGGAAATTGATGACGGGAGCGTGGTCCTGCACTCCTGCAACCAGTCTCGCGGTGTGGGGTTGCACATAATGCTGATAGTCTTCCGGCGAAAGACAACCGGCCCAGCTATCAAAAATCTGAACCGCCTGACAGCCGGCTTCGATTTGACGCTGCAGATAAACCACAAGGTTATCAACGAAACGGCTCATTAACGCATTCCAGGCGCCGGGGTCGTTATACATCATTTGTTTGGTGCGGCGGTAGTTTTTGGAACTGCCGCCTTCGATGGCGTAACTGGCTAACGTAAAGGGACAGCCGGCAAAGCCGAGCAGGGGGATGTCCGCGGGCAAATCGGCGCGAATCAATTTGACGGCTTCGAAGACAAAGTCCAGACAATCCATATCGGCGATGTCCTTCAGCCGATCCACCTGCGAGGAATCTTGAATCGGATTATGAATGACGGGGCCTTCGCCTTTCAAATATTCGAGATCCATCCCCATGGGTTCGAGAATCGGAAGGAGATCGGCAAAGAGAATCGCGGCATCAACGCCGAGTACCCGCTGTGCAGTCAAAGTGACTTCCGCAGCCAGAGCAGGGGTTTTACAAAGCTCAATGAAGGTAGTTTTACTACGGATGGCCATGTATTCAGGCAGATAACGTCCCGCTTGTCGCATAATCCAGATGGGTGTTGTATCAACGGGTTCGCGGCGGACCGCTTTCATAAAACGACTATTCTGATAGATGGCGGTTTCAGCCACTTGAGAATTCATTTTCAATACTTTCAGGTACGATTTTGATGAGTGGTCGGTATGAATTTTATTTTAGCAGGAATCCCAGTTGACTGAAATTCAGGAAAGACCAGATTCCCGGAAACAATGGAATGCGAAAACACATTCAACGTTTTTTAGACAGAATTGCAGGCGCTGCCTGGAGGGCATCTTTGACAAGGGGGCCCATTTTGGGGGGACTGGCTTCAAAATCGACTGAAAGCCCTGCCTGTTGCAATGCTTCGGAGCAGGCGGGACCGACTGAGGCAATCATCGTTTTTGAAGCGGCCTGCATCCATTCGTCTTTCGCGTTTTCTTCTTCTGCGATTTGCAGGACATGCACCACCTGTTGCGCGCTGGTAAACATCAGCACGTCGAATTCATTTTGAATCGTGGCATGTACGGCATTGCGCAAGCCGCTAATATCTTCCGGTAATGCCCAGCGATAAACGGCGATCGGCGTCACCTGCGCCCCGCGTTTGCGCAGTTCATCGTAAAACTCCTGAACCGGTTTTCCGTATTCCTGAACAACAACGTGTTTGCCAGTCACTGAAAATTTCTCTTGATCCCAGACAGAGATAATTTCATGCCAGGTATTTGGCTCAGGAGCCTTGTAATGGATGGGAACTTCCCAGTTTCGCAGGACCACCGTAGGCTTTGGTCCGCGAACCGTGACGGTGATTTTCCTGAGCGCGTCCAGAAACTGTTCACGCGGGAAATATAATTCCGCCGCATTCAAAAGTGCTGTTGCACCGACGCCTGTCAGAAACACAATCACATCGATTTCATTGCGGAATAATTTCTCGCAGAATGATTTCACCTGCTCATTATTTTCCAGCGGAATTTCATCCATGGAATGGACGAGCGTTGGAATCGCTTGATTTCGTTCAATCAAGGCGTGCATAGCCTCGCTTTTACGACTTTCAAAACTGCAGACGCGTATTCTGGGTGTATTCATAAAGCAAATGTCACCATTGGCAAGAGTTCGGAGTTTACTGAGCGTGAATTATAAGCGGCCGCTGAATGCCAGAGAATAGTCGCAAGCCGCATTTATTTTAGAGAACGTTTATTTCACAGGTTTTGCACGGGGGAAACAGGTCTCTCCGCCTGCGCTCTTAACGACTGGAATTGACGCGAAAACCAGTGAGCCACGTTTGGAAGTCGGAATCGACTTCCGCCAGATCATTCACATTCAGTAACTGCTGTAAAGTTCGCGCCCCGGTTTCATCGGACGTCTGATTGGTACGCAGCTTCCGATAAAAGGGAGAAAGGAGCCGCTTCTGCTGCAGAAACAGGCAGAAATAACGAGCATGCGCGTATGTGAGTGCTTCCCGGTTCGTGTTGATTCTAGTCTGCTGAACCAGTGCTTTCAGGCCGGGCAGTTGATTCCGGTCCAAAGCAGTCAGCAGCAATTGCACGCGCCAGTTTGAAATGCCAATCAGTTGATTTTCCTCTTCAGAAAATTCACACTGCTCATGCAATGACGCTAAGCCTTCATCGAACCATTCAGGCATACCGGGATAATCAATCTGAGCCAAGGCGTGTGTGAGCTCGTGTCCCAACGTTCCGCTGCCGGTCGTCAGGTTGAGTACAATGCGCATCTCATGGGACTGAAAATACCCGTAATAGGAGCCTGTTTTTCGCTGATCGAGATCATAAGCGACCTGCTGATACCGTTCCTGGCTGGAGAGCGCGATGATCGTAATTGGCTGATCGGGCTGGCTATCAAAATAAGAAACATTCAATGCATATTCTGTAGGCAGGATTGTTTTTCGATAGAGTGCGTCCAGCGTTTCCGTTTCATAGTCTCCCATCAGAATATAGGGGGCTCTGACCATAATATTGATGGGAATCGATATGCGCTGCTGTATCAATTTTGCCTGCGCTTCGCATTCGGCTTGCAGCAGCGTTTTCGTCTCAGATGTTATGATTGGGGGTGTTTTGATCTGAGGTGTATGGGGGGGAAGTGTACTGGGAGGGAGTGTTTTGAACGCTTCCGGAGCACCGAGACGTACCGCGCTCGATGAGGCTCTGCCTTCCTGAGCCCCGGAGAAGATCAGAAAGTAAAAGCCTGCCATCAGGACCAACGGTCCGACGATCAAGAGTGTACTTCGATGAATGGACAAAACAGAACCTTTAACCGAACTGCCCCAGAGCCTCAGGCCTTGCGTTGGAGTCAGAAGAAGCGGTTTACCAGAATTGACAACAATCCAGTATAGTTTGCTGCAGGGCGTACAACTTGAGTAAAGCTTGAAGGAATTCTGAATTTCAACGATATTGCAGCCCGCTTGAGTGCTTCACCTGTCTTGGCCGCCTCCACTTACGCAGTCAGGACAATTGCTATAACAGGCAGAGCTTAACAGATTTCCCTCCCAGGTAAGCAAAAATCAGTCGGGTCTGCAGGAAGTCTTCGTGGCTGAGAAACCGCATTAAGGAAGAGTAACAATCTGGCCGAAATCTAGTTATAATAGGCTTACGGATTATAATGGTTTGTGAGCCTGTGGAATTTAAAAACGGACGGTGAAATATAAACTTCGATGAGTCAATTCTCTCACTTCGTAACAAGACGCAATCGACTGAAGGTTCCCAGGCGCACACAAAGCCAGGAAAATCAGAGCCAAATCAGTCGACCATTATTTACCCCCGCAGAACTTCATGCACTAAAGACAGGAATGCACTGTACTATGTATCAATCAATGGGAGCACACCCTGACGAAGTCGACGGCATCAAGGGAACTCGATTTGCTGTCTGGGCACCTAATGCTCAAGAAGTTTGTATTATCTGCGACAGCAATCACTGGAAGCACGGCGAACACTATCTGGATTCCAGTGATGCAGGTGTCTGGTCCGGATTCATTCCTAAAATCACTGAGGGCGAAGCATACAAATTCAGTCTGCGCGGGCAAAACGGGGAGTTTTTCGAAAAAAGCGACCCCTATGCGTTCTATTCAGAACTACGCCCCAAGACGGCATCCATCGTTTACAACCTGGAGAATTTTCCCTGGCAGGACTCAGAATGGATCAGCAAGCGGGAAGAAACCGATTGGCATAACCAGCCGATTACGATTTATGAAGCGCACCTGGGTTCCTGGAAAAAACCCAAAGATGGCCGCCAGTTTTTCACCTATCGTGAACTCGCCAAGCAACTGGTCGAATACGTACAACAAATGGGATATACCCATATTCAATTGATGCCGATTACAGAGCATCCCTTCGATGGTTCCTGGGGTTATCAGACCACCGGTTATTTTTCACCGACCAGTCGTTTTGGAACCCCACACGACCTGATGTACTTTATCGATTACTGTCACCAGGCCGGTATCGGCGTCCTGTTTGACTGGGTCCCCGGCCATTTCCCGACGGATGGGCACTCTCTGGGCCGTTTTGATGGAACCTGCCTGTACGAACATGAAGACCCGAGAAAAGGTTTTCACCCGGACTGGGGCACCTATATCTTTAACTATGGCCGAAATGAAATACGTGACTTTCTCTTATCGAGTGCGCATTTCTGGGTTGATAAATATCACTTTGACGGGTTACGCGTCGACGCGGTCGCTTCGATGCTCTACCTGGACTACTCACGCGAAGAAGGGGAGTGGCTACCAAACCCCAGTGGCGGGCGAGAAAATCTGGAAGCGATTCAATTCCTGAAAGACGCCAATACCAGTTTACATGGAGAGTATCCTGGGATATTGACCATCGCAGAAGAATCAACATCCTGGGGGGGAGTCTCTCATCCCGTCTATAATGGCGGATTGGGATTCAATATGAAATGGGATATGGGCTGGATGAATGATACGCTCCGGTATATGCATTTTGATCCGATCTATCGCTCACACCATCAAGGCGAACTCTCTTTCAGAATGATTTACGCCTTCACGGAAAACTTTGTCTTGCCTTTATCTCATGATGAAGTCGTGCACGGCAAACGTTCTTTGCTTTCACAAATGCCGGGCGATCTGTGGCAACAGTTCGCGAACCTGAGACTGTTATATGGTTATCAATATACCATGCCCGGAAAAAAGCTGCTTTTCATGGGAGGCGAGCTGGCTCAATGGCATGAGTGGGATCACGATAGTGAACTTGACTGGAAACTGATCGGACATGAAAAGCATGATGGGATTCGTCGTTTAATCGGCGACTTGAATTATCTGTATCGCTCAGAAAAATCCCTTTACGAAACCGATTTTACTCCTGAAGGTTTTTCATGGATCCAATGTGACGATTCCAAAAATAGCGTCTTCGCATTTCAAAGAAATTCGACGACTGAAAATGAACACGTCATCGTCATTTCGAATTTTACTCCCGTTCCTCGAGACGGGTATCGCATCGGTGTCCCCAAAGCCGGTTTTTACCACGAAATCATCAATAGCGATGCTAAAATCTATGGTGGTTCGAATATCGGAAATGCAGGGGGAGTCTATAGCGAAAAGATTAGTAGCCACGGCATGGATCACAGTATCACATTGAATCTGCCACCGCTGGCGCTCCTGATAATGAAGCCGGTTCCTGCAAAGAAGAAACTTGAGCAGGAGAAATAAAGCACAACTATCTGAGCGGTTGTTAGAAACGCAAAGTAAATTTCTCACCAAAAAAGACTGGTAAATCCTAACAGACTTTTTATGATGGAATTAACAGCTTTGTTCTCTGCGTTCAAAGCGCGTTAAAAGCTGAAAAAAAAGGACGCCGCTGAGTGTATAGGCGCTCGCCCAAACAGTCCCAACAAGGGAAAGTTCGGCTATACTCCCCAGCAGCGTATCCTTTGGTGAAGTTCGTTAAAGATAAAGAACATTGTTTGGCGTTCTTATCTGTATTTGAGTAGTTAGCAAACAGCGTACCAGCTTCCGCCTCATCTCAAGAAGCATCTCGTAAGTTACTATAAACAAAACGTTTACGATATTATTTTTAAATATTCAATAAGCAGTCTTCACACAAACCCTGGTGTTTTGCCCTTCGAGAAGGCATTTTGCTGCTTAGATTAATAGCAGCCTGGCTGAAATGACCTGTCTAGTTTTTCAGATAGAGTTCTTTTGGGAAATCATCTACTATTAGAACTCTATAAGACAAAGTTCGTAGAAGTGGGATGCAGGGCATACCACCTGTAACCATCTATTATTTAATCAGAATCATTTCTTGCGCAGATGGTGATTTATTGTCTGAATTGCATTTCAATCAATGGGCCAACTACACCGGACCCGCTAACTGGTATTCACTCTCTTATCCTTCGAATTGGGTCAAGGATGAGAAAGAGGGAATTCTCCAACTCAGCCCTCCTGGTGGGAATGCTACGTTAACAATCAGCTGTCACTGGAATTCTCTACTCCCACAATCGAATTCCGAGTCGGACTTGCAAATTGATTTCGACCAGTTTTTTGTCAAACATCGAAAAATTCAGAAGCGCGGTCCGCTCGCAATCGAACATGATTCGGTCGGGTATTCCGGTGAGGCCATTATCCAAAAGCAATCTACCAAATGGAAAAAATTGCTTGCATGCCTGCCATTACGCCAGAAGCACTGGCACCACTGGAATCTATGGCTGATCAGAGAACGATCGATTCAGATGGTGGCCACTTTCTTCTACGATCCGCAAAGTCATAAGGACTACTTCCAAACCGTTCAGCGCATTCTGCATTCCGTTGAGTTATCACTGAATCCTGCCAATCCTCCCGAACTGTTCGCAAATGAAGTTTTGCATTTGGCTCAGAAAAAATTCCCTCTGGCTTCTGCCCAGCTTCTGCCCGGATTTCGATTAAAATTTGCTGAATCTGAAATCAATTTGACAAATTTCTACCGTGCTTATCTGACAACTCCGGAACATTTCGACAAGAGTATTACGACGGCTCTGGCAACGATTTTACAGATTAACGAATGGGGAGATGCTCAGACGGAACCCGAGTTCTCACAAGTCCAAGACCGGATTATGCCCATTCTGCTATCCCGGGAGTCCTGGGAACACAACTTTCCCAACTTCGTGGGTGAACGCTGGATTGCTAATTTGGCGATTCTATATGTAGTCGACGAATCGAATGCCTATTGGTATATTCACGATAAGCTCCTCAGAAAATGGAACATCGATCAGGATCAACTACACCAAATTGCCTTGAAGAATCTGGATCGGTATTTTGATCATCATCAAATCGAATTGATCTGTATGTCCAGAGAAGACGGGCCTAACATGATCATTCAGAGTAAACCCGATGCGTATAATGCCTCTCAGGTATTGAGTCAATCATTCTATCAACAGGCACGCAGTTTCCTGGGGAGTGAATTTCTGGCTGGAGTTCCCAATCGTGACTTTCTACTTGCGCTCAGCTTAAGCGAGTCACAAATCATTGAAAAAATTCAGCACAATATTGCCAGTGATTATTTAACCATGGACCACCCACTCACAGATCAATTACTGGTTGTCACTGCGGATGGGGTCAGCGAATATTGTGGCGTTAGCTGAAAACCGCCACTTCAAAAGTGATCAAAGAGTAATGCAACAGGAATCAAATCTATTTTCACAAAGGCGCGGTGAATTCATTACATTGGGCACCGGGACCAGTGTGGGAATTCCCATTATCGGCTGCGACTGTAGTGTCTGCACCTCATCAAATCCCAAAAATCAACGCGGGCGCACCTCGGTCTATGTGGGTGCCCCTGAAGGCGGATTTCTGATTGATACGCCGCCTGAACTCAGGCTACAATTGCTTAGAGAAACGATTCCCTGGGTACATGCGGTCCTGTATACCCATAGCCATGCAGATCATATCTTTGGTCTGGATGACGTGCGGATCAGCGGATATCGATTGGAAAAATCGATCATGCTGTATTGTGAAGAAATCGTAGAGCAGCAAATCCGCAGTTCATTCAACTACGCGTTTGAAACACCAATACATAACACACATCACATGGCGCGTCCACGACTTGATTTTCAAAGGATCAGTACAGAAGCCTTTGATTTGCTCGGCCTTAGAATTCAACCGATTCGGCTGATGCATGGAACGCTGCCAGTTTTGGGATATCGCATCAATGATATCGCGTTCTGCACAGATGTCAGCGAGATCCCTGAAGAAAGCTGGAAGCACCTGGAAGGGTTGGATTTTCTGATCCTCGATGCCTTACGGATCAAACCACATCCGACCCATTTCAATCTCGAACAGAGCCTCGCAGTTGTGGAAAAAGTCAAACCCAAGCGCGCTTACTTCACACACATTTCCCATTCACTGGAACACGAAGCAATTAACGCCGACCTGCCAGATCATGTCGAGTTGGCCTTTGACGGGCTTTCCCTGCCTCTGAATGGGCTATCGGGAGATTCTTAAGGCAGCTGAAGTACCATTCCCGGTCGAATATAATTCGCGTTTTTCAAAGTATCGCGATTCAATTGATAAATCTTAAATGCCATTGACCGTTTTCCATAAATGCGGACTGCGATCGATTCCAGAGAATCACCCTCTTTGATGGTATAGGTTTTCGATTTGGTCGTATTCTGAGGCTGCTTTGCTTCGTCCGCAGTGCCCTCAAACAGATCTTCTACAAGTTGTTTCACATTGTCCGGCTGAACTTGCGATAAATTGGTCCCCTGGCTTCTACTTTGAGAACCCGCCCGAGGAGTTAACGGCGAACGAGGGACCGGAATGAATTTGCGGTAGCTTTCCGGAATGGACTTTGTGCCATTTTTTCCATTCTGCAAACTTCCGGATTCGAGCGTTTCCTCTAGTTGTTGAATTGTTTTCCTGTCCAGATCCTGAAGTGATTTCTGGTCTGGTGTGTTCGTTAATGATTCAATTAAACCCTCAAACTGAACTGTTGAAGAACCGGATTTCAAAGTTGGTTGAGAGACCATCTGTCCCACAGTCCGTTTGCCGGATCTTGTAGACGACTGGCTGTTTGCTGATTGCGGAGTCGATTGCGGTGGCTGACGAACGGGAATCCTTAACTTCATTCCCTCTCGAATATCATTGGGACTTCGAAGTTGATCACGATTCAGATTAAATATTTCCTGGTATCTCCGACTGCTTCCCAGGTAACGAATCGAAATTTCTGAAAGCGTTTCGCCTGACTTGACTGTATGAACTCGAATTTGCGGAGACTGCCTGTTCTCTGGTCTCGTCATTTCCGGTGTTTGTTTGGGGGGATTGACTTCCCACGCATTGTTATGCTCCGGCTTGATATTCTCGATACCTGATTTGCCGGGACTGGCAGGCGAACCCTGAGAGATCGGCTTTACTGAAGGTTGATTTGGATTGGGTTCAAACACCGAATCCGTCAGTTTTGAATTGGAAAATTGCTCACTCGGGACTTCAATGTCCTTGAGAAATTCAGGCATTGGCCCCCAGCGTTCCGCATTCGAACCTTTCTGCTTTGCTAATGGCGCAGGGGTCGTATGTGAAATTGTTGGCACAGAGATCTTAGAATCAGAAGACAAATGCTGCTGGTCGGTAATTCCCGTCAAAACCTGTTCACTTCCCAGTTGAGTGCCCAGTGTTTCTTTGTCTTGAGTACCTAAATAGGGAGTGCGGTCTTTGTCTGCGATCTGCTCATCCAGGTAATGGGGATCATTCAACTCCGGGATCTCGACAGTCGTGTTTCGATCCTGCCGCAGACAGAACGCGCCCACAAACCCAAGTACCAATAATGCTAACGCTAAACCTACTTTTTTATCTTGATGCATTTGAACCTCGCCTCGATAAGAACGCTTTGTAATTATGCGTATCGGGCGATTATCTTCAAAAGAAAATCAAAAAATCAGCAGATGGGCTCAGCGCGCGGAGATACCATCTCAGGTATCACACTTGAGTCGATCATGATGAAAATACGACGAACGGTCAGAACAGACTCATCAATTGATCGGTTCGCATCGGTTATTATGCCTGGGTAACAAACGCCTGTTGTAAAGTGGCTTGGATTTAGCTCAAGCCCTGCTTTCGACGTAGTCGACTGAACAGGTTTTTGTATCGCCCGAACGCGGGGCCTTTCAAGTGGGAAGTGGCAGATTGCTGCTCTCGTCCGGCATCAGGCCGCGAATCCACTCGAAAAGATGCGGCGGCAGAAGGCTGGTCGACTCGTTCACTGACAGGGGAATGATCCCAGGAGTGAGAGACCTCTGAGTCAGTCCCTGCTTCGTAATCAGGCTCGACAATGTCATAAGCCTGTGAGTCTTCTTCAGGCGTTTCTGTTTCAGCTGGCTCTGAATAATTGCGAATCTCATTCAGGGCATTTAACAACCCTTTGCGTGTTTCGGCACAAACTTCAAAAATCTGAGCAGCCAACAACTCTTCAAACGATTCTTCACCCTCAGGAATTTCTTGTGACAGAGCCTGAAAAACATTCTGATTTGATGGGTTCAGTTGAGTGTCAGCAAACGCATCAGAACTTTCGACATCCGAGTCCTGTGGCATTGAGACTTGATGCTCGGTTGCAAACGACTTGGCCGGTGTCTGAACCGGTGTCTGAACCGGTGTCTGAACCGGTGCCTGAACCGGTGCCTGAACCGGTGCCTGAACCGGTGCCTGAAATTGAGGAGGCTGTAATCGTAAGCCCTGACGCAAAATCTCTGATTTCTGTTGCGGTACATCAGGCAGAGTTGTCGGATCGATACCGGCATCAATGGCAGCGTAACGATCGATGATTTCCACAAAGCCATCAGTTGCCATAGCAGGCTGTGTTTGCTCCTCGACAGATGCGGACGTCTGAGCAACCTCTACAGGACTAACATCGTCTATCACAAACTCCTTTACTGACTCAACAACAGGTTCTGCTTCAGCACAGGTATCACCGACTTCAGAACTACTACCAATTTCGATCGCTTCAATATCATCTCCCAAAGATAATAAATCTGATGAATCCCAGTCAAAATCGTCTGAGTTCAACTCTGGTTCGCTTGATGCAGCTCCAGACAGTCCCTTCAATCGCTCTTCCATTAAAGCATCAATTTCGTATTCAGCAGAAACATCATCAGAAGAGATGGGGGCTGATTCCTCAGACCAATCATCTTTTCGTAACTCTTCCAACGGAGAAGATACCGGCAGAGGATCATTCCAATGCAATGGCAGTTGCTGAAGATCGGTAAACGCTTCCCGTGTGATACTTTCATCAACGACTGGTGAATCCTGAACATAAGCCAGCATCAAACTATGATCGCAAATCTGGTTCAGACACCGAGGTAATCCGTCACTGACTTGAGTAATAAATTTGATCGCATCTTCAGTAAAGAAAGCCCGTTCCTCTGTCGCGACCCGTTTAATTCGATATTCAATATACTCTTCTGATTCCTGACGGGTCATCCGATCTAAGAAAACCTGGCAGCCAATTCTTTGATTCAACGAGGAGAGGGCAGGCTGAATTAACGTCTCTTCTAAAGTGGTTTGCCCACAGAGCAATAATTGCAGCGCCGGCTTCCCATCAAAAGAAATGTCTGACAGTACCCGCAACTCTTCTAAAAACGAATCATTGAGAAGATGCGCTTCGTCTACAATCACCAGTAATGGCTGTTCGTGCGCTAAAAAAGAGGACCGGATTTCCGCATTCAATGCCAGTCTCAGTTCCTGTTCACTGACCTTTTCATAGCAGTCCGTTAATCCGTAAAGCAATGTCTGCAACAACGCTCTTACGGTCGGAAAGTTGCAATGCTCTACAAATTGAATTTGAAACTGATCTTCCAACTGGGAAATGATCTGTCGACAAATTGCCGTTTTTCCCGTTCCGGGATCTCCGGTAAGAATGGTGATGCCATTCAAACTGGAAATTGTGACCAGCAATTCATCAAGGACATTTTTGTGCTCAGCTGCTTGAAAAAAACAAGCAGGGCAGGGTGAAACGGTAAAGGGTCGATCCTTGAACCCAAAATTTGTTTCGTACATTTCCGATAGCCTTTTAACGTTTATTTCATCAGTTCCCGCAGGAGACTGGATGGTTTTGACTCTGAATGGATAGCGAATCTACAGCGCCGCTCTTCATGATTTTGATTCTGCATCCTATGCATAATTCATCGAACAGGTTGCAGTCTCTTCTTGAGCATTACCAATACAATCGACAGGATCCAAGCGCGGTCCTTCAGGCGCATTACCCAAACGCTAGATTTTGACATCAACAAATGTCGCGAAATGAATATATTCTGATTAAAAAGAATAGGCGATTTCGTGATCAATCCGCTTCTGCTTTCCCCTGAAAGAATCTCATATCCAGATACTCCCGGCCAAAACCACACAGATCTTTGAGATAAATCACGTTCTATAACCTCTTGATTCTTAATAATTTACAAAAAAACACCGGTTAATGACCAACTCTCTCCTTTCTCTTACTGTTTTGCTGGAGTAGACTTAGAGAAATGAAGAAATCGTTGAGTTTCGCCTCAGGATTTGAGTCTGGTTTTTATTACAGTTTTCACTGATTTCAGCATGGCGTAATTCAAATTTTCCTGTCATTATTTTCATCTTTTGAAGAATTCGATTCCTTAACTTTCGGAGGCGCACGCAGCATTTCTGATGTCAGAAGCCACTCTTTCCTTTTATGATCCTGACCAGATTCCTATTTTGCTAGGAACTCATGATTGTCACATTAGACAAATTCGGGATGCACTGGACGTAGATATCGTTCATCGTGGGGATGAACTTCGAATTATTGGTGATGATCCTCAACTCCAAAAATCACTCCGTATCTTCTCTGAGCTAAAGGCAATCGTCGAAAGTACAGGGCAGCTCAAAAGCGAGCAGGTTCACACGGCTCTCGCTAACAGCAGCTCTACCAGCAAGCAGGTGAAACAAAATCCGACAGAGACTCCTTCTTCGATTGATCTCTTTGAAAAAGCCAAAAAGGTTCACCCCAGGACTCCAGGTCAATCTGGTTACATCAAATCGATTGGTGAACATGATCTCGTCTTTTGCACAGGCCCCGCTGGTTGTGGAAAAACATTTCTGGCAGTCGCCATGGCGATCCATGCATTGAGAACCGAACGGGTACGAAAGATTGTCCTCGTTCGTCCAGCCGTTGAAGCAGGGGAAAAACTGGGATTTCTCCCCGGCGACATGCTGGCAAAAGTCAATCCCTTTTTACGACCTCTGCTGGATGCCTTAGGTTGTTTACTCGATCACGAACAAGTAACCCGTTACATGGAAAATGATATCGTTGAAGTTGTCCCTCTGGCATTTATGCGCGGACGGACTCTCGATGATACATTTATCATTATGGATGAAGCTCAGAATACAACGGTGACCCAGATGAAAATGTTCCTCACGCGGATGGGCATGGGGTCGCAAATTGTGGTCACCGGGGATACTTCACAAATTGACTTGCCTCCTGATATTTCTTGTGGCATGACCGATGCCATCAATCGCTTACGAAATATTAAAGGGGTGGGAGTCGTGCAATTAAAAAATGAAGACATTGTCAGACACAGACTGGTAGGTGAAATTGTGAAAGCCTACCAAAATGATGATACGCTGAGTCGCTGAGTTTCACTCACTTATCCCCACTCTAAACACTCTCTGTCCAGGTTATTTCCATGGCTTTTTTTGGTTCTAAAAAATCTCGAACTGCACTTGCTGCCAGTTTACGAGATTCGTCCAAAATGAGTTCGAAACTGCGCGAATTGCTAAGTAACCGCGGAACCTTGTCGCGTCTGAGCGTGTGCCTGCTGGCAATCATTGTCTTGATGATTGCTGTGGAGAGTTGGAAAGCCCCGTTTCCTTATCGACTCGGGATTTACGCAGATCATGGTATTTTGGCAAATACCACCTTCAAAGTGGCGAATCCGATCGAGACAGATCGAGAACGAACACAAAAAGAATCCGAAGTTCCCTATTCATTCAAACAACAGCCGGAATTGATCCAAAAGCTGCCACTACTACTCAGAGACGATCTGGTAGCAATCGCCAAGGCCAAGTCTTTAGATGAATTAAATCCAGACACCAGAGCGGAACTCGGGTTAACTTCTTCCAGACGACTGGAACAGTTTGTCGATCAGTTTCCTGAAGAGTCCGAACAGACATTTGCGGAACTGAAATCAGTTGTCAGCAGCCCTGATTCCACTGACACGAAAAAAATCGATGAGCTCGTCGAAGATTTCAAAAAATTAATTTCGCCACTCCTGACGTATGGAATCGTAAACGAAAATGATCTGACAAAAAACCAAATTCGCGCCGATGATGCGATTGCCATCATTACCGAGAGTGATGGTAAAGTCTCGCGACGGATTATGACCACCTTTGACATCCGCCTGCCTAATCAACTTTCGGAAAATGGTGTTATCGGAAGAGAGTGGAAGAATTTCCCGAAACTGGCTCCCATGTCGGCAGTGCTTTCTCACTGGATCCATTTTCAAGCACCCACAACACTCGTCTATGATTCAGTAAGAACAATCGAAGAGCGAAAACAGGCTCGAATGCTTGTCGATGAAATCTATGATACCTTTCAGAGTGGGACCGTTCTGGTTGAACCGGGGCAAGCGATTGATGAGACACAGCTCGCGTTACTACGAGCCGAGTACGAAGCCAGGGAAGAAGTGGTTCCGTACTATGAACGCATCATCCGGATCACCATTATCTTTTTCATGCTCATCGTACTCGCTGTTTTGAATGGATATCATTTACTGCACAATAAAAAAGCGGTCGCAAAAACCGTCAGTCGTCTAAGTATCTATTTAAGCGTGCTTGTTCTGACCGTTTTCCTGGGGCGTTTGCTTTCGTACGATCCGTGGCGGGCAGAGGTTCTGCCCCTGATCGTGACCGTAATGGTGTTTGCCATCGTCTACGATCAAATGATGGCCATTTTGACCGCATTATCACTTTCGCTGGTGCTCTGCCTCTCTACAGGGGGATCGTTGGGATATTTTGTAGTTCTGATGAGCGTTTCAGCAACCGCGGTCATATCTTTAGGCACTGTTTCTTCTCGTTCCACATTGATCAAACTGGGCTTTGTGATGGGATTGACTTATTTCCTGGTTTACTGGGGAATTAATCTGATTAATAATCAGGAGCTTTCAAACGGTTTTTTTGACCAAAACGTCTTATGGGAAAGTTTGCAAGGTGCAGGGTGGTGTCTTGCCGCAGGATATCTGGTCGCCGGCAGTCTGCCGTTTATCGAATCGCTGTTTGGAGTCGTGACAGATATCAGTTTGTTAGAAATGAGTGATGTTTCACACGCTTTATTACAGGAATTGGTCCGTCGTGCACCGGGAACCTATAATCATTCGATTTCCATGGCCACAATCGGTGAAGCCGCGGCAGATAAGATCGGCGCAAATGGGCTTTTAGTACGTGTCGCCGCCTATTACCATGACATCGGAAAAATGCTGAAACCGCAATACTTCATTGAAAACATGGTTGTTGGTAGTGAAAGCCTGCACGACAATCTTGCGCCTGCAATGAGTACCTTAATTATCATCGGACATGTCAAAGACGGTGTTGATCTGGCGCGCCAGCATAATTTACCTCAGCCATTGATTGACTTTATCGAACAACACCACGGCACGACTCTGGTCGAATATTTCTTCCGTGAAGCCGAGAAGCAGGCTGATCTCAGTCCCGATCATAAAACTGACGCCGAAGAATCATCGTTCCGTTACCCTGGTCCCAAACCACAAACCAGAGAAGCCGGAGTGATGATGCTGGCCGACGCTGTCGAGAGTGCCAGCCGTACCTTGAGTGATCCCACACCAAAACGGATCAAATCACTGGTGCATGCGCTGGTCATGAAACGACTCCTGGACGGACAGTTTAATGAATGCTCATTAACGTTAAGTGAAATCAATATCGTTGAAGAGTCTCTGGTGAAATCCCTCATCGGAATCTATCACGGTCGCATCAAATATCCGGAAGAACGCTCTGCCTAACCCCCGGTAGTTTACCTGAATGAATACAATAGACCAGTTTCAAATCAAAATTCAAAACTCGCAGAATTATTTACCGGTTGATGAAGCACTGCTTCAGGAAACAGCCTGTTTTCTGCTTCGGGCAGAAAAAGTGGCTCGTGCCGACATTAGCGTGGCAATCTTCGACAACTCTACGATCCGTGAGTTAAATCAACAATATCTTGAACACGACTATGATACAGATGTCCTGAGTTTTCTATTAGATTGTGAATTAGATAGTCATCAACAAGACCCCGAACTGAGAGGCGCAGGCAAGACCATCGAAGGCGAGATTATTGTCTCAGCAGAAATGGCCGTTTCCATGTCGGAAACTTACCAATGGTCTGCCGCAAATGAACTTCTGCTTTATGTGGTACATGGTTTGTTACATTTGTGTGGTTACGATGACTTAACAGAAGAAGAACTTCAGCTGATGCGAACCAGAGAACAACAGATTTTTGATCATCGAGGATTGATCATTCCTCGGCGAGAAGAGTGAGAAATCCGTCAATATTATTGCTTGTATCTGATTTATGTATTTGTCCATTTTGGTTAGACTCTAGCTTGTCTCAAGCGGTTTAATCAATTCGTTTTCCTTACTTACAATTTGGCTATTTGCACAATTTATGGTCCCGCTGATTTTTGCTGTTTTAATCATGTTCACCCTGTTTGCAGGATTGCTGGGTTTTTCTTTAAGAGATTTTTCACGAAGTCGATTAGAAACACTCTGTAACGAAGCGGACGTACCAAATCGATTCAGTGAAATCCTGAGATTACACCCGACGATTCTGCTAGCCGCCGACTTTTTATACCTTACCGGCGTCATTCTCATTTCCGTCATTCTCACCAGGCAGTTCATCGAAATCCCCAATGAATTCAGTTCGATTTCAGCCGGGATTCAATTTACCGTTCAAATGATTCTGACATTGATCGTGGGTATCGTACTCCTGATGACAGTTCCCTGGACGCTTTCCCGAATTAGTGGTGAACGCTTCCTGAAAATGTCCTGGCCGGTGATTCGCTGGTTACCAGTCTTTCTCACACCTGTGATCTGGATCTCCTGGAAAATCGATGAATTTTCACATCGTCTGGCTGGCAAGGAAGAAAACAAAAACGGGCGAGAGGCCAACATCAGCGAAGAGATTCTTTCAGTTCTTGAAGAAGGAGCCCGGGGAGGAATTCTGGAATCAGAAGCTGGTAAAATGATTCAACGCGTGATGGAGCTACGAGACGAAGACGTAGCCGCCATCATGACCCAGCGGATGGATATCGAATATATCGACGTCAACGCAACTCTGGACGAAGCGCTATCAAAGATTATTAATGTCGGGCACTCGCGAATCCCAGTCATCGGCGATTCAACAGATGATATTGTGGGAATTCTTTATGCCCGGGAATTGCTGAAACACTTCGCCAAGGAAAATCAGGATTCGAGTTCTTCAGAAAAACTGACGATTAAGAATCTGATGTTTGCTCCCTTCTATATCCCGGAAACAACAGGCATTGATTCATTACTGGAAACCATGCAGAAAGAGCATGTGCATTTAGCAATCGTCATTGATGAATATGGTGGCGTCGCTGGTTTAGTAACGATGGAAGATGTGCTTGAAGAAATTGTCGGCGATATTGTCGATGAATTTGACGAAGAAGAAGAGCAGATGGTATTTGAACTGAGTCAGGATGTCATTGAAGTGGACGCCCGGGTTCATATCGATGATTTAAATGAGCAGTTCGACTATGGTCTGCCCGAAGGAAAAGACTTCGATACCATTGGCGGATTTGTGATCACGCAACTCGGCAAGGTGCCTCAAGTGGGAGATTCACTCATTTGGCAGCAACTGCGCATTGATGTACTTGAATCAGATGAACGCAAAATCGGCAAGCTTCGCTTAGAAGTCGATCCTTCTCTGGTGGAAGAACTTGACGCAGACGAGTAACGTCGTCTCCTTAATTCACCAGCGTTCCACAGGTCCGCCGGGAACGGGAATATGCATTTCAGGCAAAATACCGCTGCGAGAACCAGACGTTGGTCCTTTGACAGCGATCGTTCTGATTGCTGCATCAAAGTCGTTCATATTTTGTGCACACTGAAACTGATGGCGTAAAGCAGGTGTCACGCGCATTGACTTCAAATACCAGTGCCCCATTTTTCGAAACATGGAAATGGCGCGATGCTCTGTTGTCATCTCCAGTAGATAACGGAATTGCCGTATCAATAATTCCAATCGCTCATCAAAGTTTCCAGGCGGATCACATTGGCCGGTCTCCTCCCATTGAACTAATTGACGAAAGATCCAGGGATTCGCCAGTGCCCCGCGTCCGATGGAAACACCAGCACAACCGGTGGTTTTCAGCATATAGTCTGCATCGGCAATGCTCGTCACATCACCATTACCAATCACAGGAATCGACTGGACTGCTTCCACCACCTGCCGAATCCCCTCGTGATTCACCGAGCCGCGAAAACCTTGCTCACGCGTTCTCCCATGAATGGCAACGGCAACAACTCCCACTTGTTCGAACTCTCGGGCAAAGAAGGGGGCTGTCAAATTCTGATCATCCCAGCCAAGCCGCATTTTGACGGTCACCGGGATCTGGACTGCTTCAACAACCGCCTGCACCAATGAGACCGTATTGTCGGGACGGCACATCATACTGGCCCCGGCTCCCCCTTTCACAATTCGATTGACCGGACACCCCATGTTGATGTCAATCGAATCCACGCCGCGTGCTTCCAGCAATTGCGCAGCTTCGCTCATCTGTTTTGGTTCACTCCCGAAGATTTGTACTGCAAAAGGAGAATCTTCGGGACAGGTTTGAACTAACTGAAGCGTTTTTGAACTGCCTTCCAGTAATCCCCGCGCATTGACCAGATCGGTGGTCCCTAAACCGACCCCTCCTAATTCACGAACAATGCGTCGAAAAGGTAAGTTTGTATACCCCGCTAAAGGCGACAGCAAATACCGAGATGCTAACTGCAAAGCACCATAGCAAACTGGAGGTCGCGACTCTGGTTGGGAAGGCAGTGGAGAATTCATCGGTGCTTTGATTATTAAAAGAAGGAATTTCAGACACACACTACATCATATCTGACAACAGATTGCCTGATAATAGTGACATTTAACACTATCCCGTACAAGAGAACCCCTGAATATACCTGGTTTCTCTTAAAAGTAAAAATAGGGAGGCTGAATAAACATTTCTCATTGAAGTTACTCTGCCGATTATGCCGATAAGGATGATATCGATTCTTTCTGGCTTCATCCTATGGGAACCGTCCGTTGCTGACTCGCATTTTCATATTGCTAATTTGTTTAACCAGCCTGGCAGGGTGTGTCATCATGCACACCTCAGTCACCAATCCCAATCCGAAACTGAAAACCGTTGCGCTGGTACCATTTTTCAACTTGAGCCAGGAGCCCGATGTGGATGGACGGCGATTTGCACTCGCTTACTTTGCTGAACTGCAAAAAGTCCCCGGATTTCAGGTGTTACCCCTGGGTGTCGCCGAAGTAGCAATGGTCGAACATCAACTGCAGATGAATAACCCAGAGGATGTTCTCAAGTTAGCCAAAGTTCTGAATGTCGATGCGGTTGTGATCGGTGCCATCACTGATTATTCCCCTTACTATCCGCCCCGACTTGGTATGCAGGTTTCGTGGTATTCACCGCATGCCCAGGAATTTATTCCGGGAGTCCCTTTAATGGTTGAAGAACACCACGCCAAAAAAACATTCTTCAATCAGTTGTTTGAATCGGATCGTCTCGCAGCCAAAGAAGTCAGGAAAGAAGAACATCAAGCCAAACGGGAAGTGAAACAGGCTTCTCACATGGAACGAAAAACAGAAAAGCAGGAAAAGAAAGTGAACCGGAAAGCAGGGGCGCAAGCTTGTCCCGCTGACTGCCAACCGGAAACCTCACTTCCAGCCCCGGCACCTGCAGCAAAAACAGTGATTCGCGGACAATCGTCGGAAACTCTGGATTCATGGCCTTACCCCAAAACGCAAACAGAAATTATTCAAGCCTACGCGCAAGCCAATCAGAGTGCACAAGCGCCGAGTCAAACCGTGCAAACTCCATTGAAGGTGATTCCTCAACCTGAGATAAAATCCAAACGGCAGCAGTTCGTTTTCCCAAAACCACCTATTCCAACAAACGTAGACACAAGCCAGAACACTCCTTCGCATACGAAGCAAGTCGATGCGTACTGCCCTCCAATCGGTACTACGGAAACGGGAGTCTTTGATCCGCGTCAACCATTTATGTCTTATACAAGGCTCTTTGATGGATCAGACGCAGCTCTGGTAGCTCATTTACGAGATTACATGGAAGTAAGTGGAGATCGTCGTAGCGGTGGCTGGGAAGCGTATCTACATCGAAGTGAGGACTTTATACGGTTTACATCACATTTAATGATTTTAGAGATGCTAACACTGCATGGCGGACAAGCTAAGCACCAGATGATCTTCAAAGTAAGAAAATACCGATAATCCCACCGCTCAACAGCCGATATTTATTATTGCGGTTAAATGAGCACTCCCAACCAATCCAGTCTATGACTCCAGTGCTCTGACGAAAAACAAAGGACTGCTACAGTGAAACAACAAATGAATGTCGTCGCATTAGTAAAAGATACAGAACGCTATGTATTTCTCTATGATGATGTCAGTTCTTCGCAGATGCTACAGACATTAGGGCAATACGCTGCTGACAAAGAATTAAGTTTCACCTGGTACGATGCGGCTGTGATGAGCCAAAAGGTAAGAAAATTAAGACGGGAAGCAGAGCAGGAAGAACAATCCAGACGTTTACCGAAAACAGCCTGAAATCGCGACGGCTGTTTTTTCTGAAACGAGTTCTTATCACCAGCGCAGGTAACCCACCAGAAACCGATCTTTGAAGCCTTATGATCTCTTCGCAACCTCTCAGGTCAGTTGAACTGCATGACGCGATAGACAGCTTCCTGCGGTATCTGCAGATTGAACGCAATTCATCCGACCTGACACTCAAATCATATGCGGAAGACCTGGAAAGTCTCGTCGAATATCTGACCGACTATGAAGGGACGCTTTTGCCGCCGGATCGTATTGGGATCAGCGAACTGCGCCGCTATGTTGCTTATTTGCACGAATGCCAATACGAACGGACAACAATTGCCAGACGCTTAGCCTGCCTGAGAAGTTTCTTTCGTTATTGCTGCAGAGAAGGGTACACGAAAACCAATCCAGCCAAGCCCCTGCGAACGCCGCGCACTGGTAGAAAATTACCTCATTTTTTAACGACGGACCAAATTGGCGTATTACTGGAAGCGCCCCCCGCTAACAGTAAAATGGGGCTCAGGGATCGCGCCATTCTCGAGACACTCTATTCCGCTGGACTCCGTGTCTCTGAGCTTGTCGCACTTGATCTGAGTCACTGGGACCAGGATGCCAATATTATTCGTGTGCTGGGAAAAGGACGAAAAGAACGCATCGCGCCGATCGGCAGCTACGCCGAAAAGGCATTGAAACGCTGGTTAGCGGAAAGGGAATCCAAACCGCAGGCGCATCCTGATTCTGATGCCATCTTTCTCAATCGGCTGAAAACCCGAATTACAACGCGTAGTGTTGGTCGCATGCTGGAAAAATATCTACTCCAGGCCGGGCTCGATAAAAAAACAAGCCCCCATACATTAAGGCACAGTTTCGCCACCCATCTTCTGGATGGCGGGGCAGATCTACGTAGCGTACAAGAACTGCTGGGGCATAAAAGTTTAACGACCACGCAAATCTATACGCACGTCAGCACGAAGCGGTTACGCGAAACCTACGAAAAATCTCACCCGCACGCACAACGCGCAAAAAATTGAGCTTGGCACACTTGTTTTTTCACTGCCTGAGTCCAACAGCATTTCTCTGAGTCGAACAATCCCTCCGGAAATTCAGTCTCGTTTTCTAGCGGTTGCATATTTGAGAGGCATTCCGGTTTTGAGACTTTCATGTGCCAGTCGTGTCAATTGAATTGCCTGACAAACATCTTTGATATTGGCGACAGGAATCAGACCGCCAACAGCCCGCCGGCAAAAATGATCCAGCATCACTTCCAGTTCCTGACGATCACTTTTAAGTGACTCTGTCATGGAAGATGACTCATTTTCCCAATGAATCTCGTCAGGCGAATGAAACTCGGCCAATCCATTCCGACAGACGATCTGATGCCTGGGAAAATGCGGCTCTGCTTCTCTCTGCTCACTCTTTATTTTGATTAATGCAAAACGTTCTGCTGCCGTGACGGGGTCTGGTAAAAATTCGATTTTGATTTGTCGATGATCTTCCGATTGATCACTCGAATCAGAATGGAAAGTCGTCTCAACTCTGACAGGCTTGGTTCGCATGACATAGCAACACCAGTCAATTAAGCCAACCAGAAAATCGGCCTCGTTCTTTTGCCCGGGAACCTCGACTTGCTGGTTTGCCGCAGGGCAACATGTCTCGATTTGAATTGAATTCGGATTCCCCAGACGCGTGACGACTAATTCAAACAAGCGGGTTGTCGCCTGTGAATAGCGTCGACTGAATTCAGGCATCAACGTGACTAACTGCTCTGTTGCTCTGTCATGAATCAGTTCCAGTAATCCCAGGTCCTCACCGAGGCTGCCTGCTATGTAAACGGGGCGGTGCTGCTGGCTGAGAATCTTGAGCGGGTAATGATTCATCCAATCTGAATGCAGTAGCAGAAACGCATCCAAAGGATAACGCGACACCAGGCAACCAATGCCTGAGACAGCAGCCGCATTCCACTGAGAGGCAACCTGTTCCGCGCGACTACGAACCGGATCGTAGACTGCTTTGATCTGGATACGCTGATCCATCATCCGCAGCACAGGTTCATAGCGCTGTTCCCAATATGGGCCGAGCCCTATTATTCCAATTCTGACCATGTCGGGAACATTACTGAATTCGGAAACATAAAAGAAAGGGGGTGATAATCAGTCAGAAAAACTACCTGACCTGACGACGAAGTGCTTGATCTCAAGGAAACAAATCTAACTTAAGTATGATATTCTCAAATTGGTTACCGAATCAAGTCATATCCTGTGAGCAGAAAGGGCTAACTGGTAAACCAGAACGTCGCCACGAATAAATATCCCACATAAATAGACAATAAAATCGCGCCACTCAAAGTAGAGATTTGCTTACGACGCCAGGAAAGTCCCAACATCGCCAGCATTAACAAGATCACAACGGGTGCATCGAGTAAGACGGTCTGCCTCTGAATCGGCAAAGGCTGAATTAACGCACATGTAGAAATGACCATTGTGATATTCAAAACATTGGCTCCAATGATATTTCCTGTCCCCAATGCGCCATGTCCTTTCAGAATCGAAAGTACTGAGATCGTAAATTCGGGCAGGGATGTCCCCACAGCAAGAATCGTCAAACCGATCAATAGTTCAGAGACTTCAAAATAACGCGCGACCTGAACAGCATTCGTTACAAGGAGCTTGCTGCCCAGGAGAACCAGCAAGGCCCCGCTGAAAAATATCATTGCCAGTTTGAAATAATAGGTTTTTGCGTTCTCGACTTCTGGTGGTGCTTCCTGATCTTCACCAAAGTCATGACGCGAATTCAACGCGACTCTCAAATTAAAGAGAAGATAAGCAGCAAGGACACAGAGTAAAACTCCTGCCTGCCAACGTGCTATTGCGAATTCGGCCGGTGCTCCCGTTTGCGTGACGGCCCCTCCTGTTGAAAACAGGCTAAACAGCCAGACTAACACCCCAGAAAACAGCATAAAGAATCCCGGACCAACAATTGTGAACCGTGAAACGGGAATACCGCTTTCAGAGTTTTGTTTCCATGACAGAAACCCTTTCAGGAGTGCACAGGAACCAATAATCAAGCCGATATTACACAAACAGGATCCCAAAGCATTCCCGACTGCCAAATCGCCTTTTCCCGACAATGTGCTGGTGACAGAAACCATCAATTCCGGAAAAGTGGTTGACATGCTGACAATGGTGGCGCCGATAATGACGGGATGAATGCGAGTCAATCGAGCAATTTCAACAGCACTGTCGGTAAAAAGATCTCCGCCTTTGGTAATACTGAGCATCCCCAGTAGAATTAACAAGAAGCTCGCAAAAATTGAAGCAGGAGTATCCAGTCCGGTAATCAATCTGAAAAAATCAAGTGGCTCAACAGCCATATACAATAATTGCAAACTCCTGCTCCTGTGTATTTTCAAAGTCCCTGTTTTTTATCTGTCTGCAAAATAGTAAAAAGTAAGCAATTAATATGATAGGGATGGCAGCAAACATTATTTTGAGAGTATTCTTTTGTTAAATAAAACGTAAAATACAGGTAAGAAATCAATCCCATTCTCAAAAGCATAATTACCGCCTGTTGTTTCCATTGGAATGTCAAGCAAGGATGAGCAACCTATGAATCATGAATCTCATCGTTCTTCAGAGAATCACGCTCCTGAAGTGCCTCAATTCAGTGAAGAAATCGAATTACAGGGGCATATTATTGATAGTTTACTCCTGCCCAAGATTCTCGATGAGATTACCGTTTTGGGCGGAGATTTTTCGATCAATGAAATCTCAATCGGTCAATTACGATCGGATGGCAGCCACGCCCTGATTAGGGTCTCCGCCAAAGATGAAGCGACTCTTGAGAAGATTTTGACTCAAATTGCCCAGCATGGAGCAGTCCCCGTAGATCAACACGACTGCGTTTTAGAACCGGCTGATATGGATGGTGCCTTTCCCGAAGGGTTTTATTGCACTACAAACCAAATCACAGAAATTCGCATTGCCGGAAACTGGACCCCCGTTAGTCTGCAAGAGATGGACTGTGGTATCGTCGTCAGCCCAGATCGACTGAAGGCACATTGCCTGCCGATGTCTGATGTTCAAAAAGGGGAACTGGTTGTCATTGGTCGACAGGGAACCAGAGTGATTCCCTCTGAACGCGGCGTGCCCGAAGTTTCCGGCTTCTCTTTTATGCACAGTACCGTCTCAAGTGAAAAACCGAAGGGAGTGACTGTCAGAGAGATTGCAGCTGAAATGCGGCGTGCCAAAGCAGGATCTGGCAAAATCCTGGTTGTCGCTGGTCCTGCGGTAGTACATACCGGTAGCAGAGATTATTTCAGCGAACTGATCAGGGAAGGATATGTCAATCTCCTGTTCGCAGGCAATGCGCTCGCCACACATGATATCGAAGAGTCTTTTTATGGAACCAGCCTTGGTATCTCAATGGAACATGGCGGTTCTACCGAAGAAGGCCACGAACACCACTTACGGTCGATTAACCGTATCCGCCGTTTGGGCAGTATCAAAAACGCCGTCGATCAGGGTGTGCTCAAATCTGGAATCATGTATGACTGTGTAAAAAATAATGTGCCATTTCTGTTAGCAGGCAGTATTCGTGATGATGGCCCCTTGCCAGACGTGATTACCGATTCCGTAGAAGCACAACGCAAAATGCGTGAAATGGTGCAGGGGGTCTCATTCTGCTTGATGATTGCCACGACACTCCATTCAATCGCGGTCGGAAACTTACTACCAGCCAGTGTGAAAGTTGTTTGCGTCGATATCAATCCAGCAACGGTGACGAAACTGGCTGATCGCGGAACCTTTCAGTCCATAGGCCTGGTAACTGATGTCGAACCATTTTTAAGAGTCTTACTGGATGATATCAATAATCCGGCATGATTGGTTTTCATTGCTTGTCGCTCCGCTATAATAAGCCTCACAGAACAATTAAAACAATGCTGTTCCTACTCTCTACGATAGCCAATGGACCCGATGAGGAATGATTTGATGCAGGAATCGACACAGAAAAAATATCACCTCGTTGATTTTTCCGAAATTGAGGGTACTGCCTGTCCGTGTGGAACAGCGCGGCGGGCATTTGCTGATGTCGCTGAATTCCCCGGTACATTACATGTCACTGAAATTTCAGATACGGCAGAACTGCATTATCATCGAAAACTGACGGAAACCTATTATTTCCTTGAGTGCGGCGACGATGCGAAAATGCAATTAGATGACGAACTCATTCCCGTTCATGCCGGTATGTCAATTGTCATACCACCGGGTATTCGTCATAGAGCGATTGGCACGATGAAAATCATCAACATTGTCTTTCCCAAATTCGATCCGGAAGACGAATGGCTTGATTGATCATCAAATCATCCGAGATTTTTTTCGTTACAATAAGGGCATGATTCTCCATAGACAATCTTCCCGCAATTCGTACATTCGTGTGCACCGTATGTCGGACGTTCTGGGGTTACCCAACGTTGGTAAGCCAGGAATGCGAATACACTCGCGACAAAAGCCGCAAAAAAGATTGCAGGGACTTCTGTGCCATAAGCGCGGAGTATCACAAAGATTGTAACGAGAGCACAGGCTAAAAAGATGATCGCATCCCGCATCCGCTCTCGCCGATGGTCGCTGGAATCATAAATGTTTTTTCCCTGCAGTTGCAGGATTTGATTCAATAATTTATCGCGTTCAACTTGAAGTTGCTTGGCTTCTTCGATTGATCCCGAGGCAGACAGCAAGCGGGAAGCAGTGTCGAGAATCCTGAGCGTATCTGTTGTATTAATCTGACTTTGATGTGCCCAGCGATTACGATATTCTCGTAATTCACCAACATAACTTCTCTCAAGAGGAGTCAATCGATTGCGGAAGACACTATTCCAATGATCCCACAAGATCAATAGAGTTGAATGCGCGTCCCAGCGAATGGCATCTCCTTCAGGCTGAGAGGTCGCTGTAGAATTTCGAAAGCTCTCTTTAGCACGATCAATCCAGGAATCCTTGTAGACGGCTTTCATTTCCTGCTCGATGATCGGGTAGAGCCCGGTCCCAAGTAAATCAAGAGCCAGCTTAATGCGCTCGTTATCACCGGCCACAGATTCCCCCTTAAATCATCTTGGATGCATATCTCAAGCCCGGAGAATAACGCACTACTCTCAAGATACTACTTGATATATATGAACAATAATTCCCCATTCCAGATAGTTGGTCAAGCTTTTATACTACATAAATTACACAATGCAGGGGATTTAGTTGATCATGAACAGGAAAAGTGGGTTTAATGGGACTATAATTATGATTCACTTTTGTTTAGGCGATCAAATCCTCGACCACACGACCATGCACATCAGTCAACCTAAAATCCCGTCCGGCATACCGATAGGTCAACCGCTCATGGTCAAAACCAAGCAGTTTGAGCAGGGTTGCATGCAGATCATGTACGTGAACTTTGTTTTCCACGGCTGCGAATCCGAATTCATCAGTGGCTCCATAAGCCTGGCCACCTTTCACGCCCCCGCCCGCCAACCAGACAGTGAAACCATGATTATTATGATCGCGGCCATTCATCTTGCCGGCATTTGCACCAGGCGTCGGCAGTTCCACAACTGGGGTTCTTCCAAATTCGCCTCCACACATCACGATGGTGTCTTGGAGCAGCCCTCTTTGCTTCAGATCTTTCAACAGAGCAGCTATCGGTTGAGAACATTGCTTGGCTAATCTTCGATGGCCTTTTTCAATTTCATCATGATTATCCCAAGGCTGCCCGGCCCCATGCCAAAGTTGGACATAGCGTACACCGCGTTCGACCAACCTGCGTGCAATCATCATTTGCCGGGCATGAACTCCGGGTCCATACATCTCGTGAATATGTTTTGGTTCCTGATTAATATCAAAGACATCAGAAGCCTGCATCTGCATGCGATAGGCCAGTTCAAACGATTGAATTCTGGATTCCAAAGCTGATTCCTCAGTTCGAACAGACTGGTGCTGTCGATTCAATGCCTGCAATAGATCAAGTTGGTGGCGTTGTTCGGGCAGAGAGAGTTTCTTATTTTTAATATTGGAAATCAGTTTTTCAATATCCGTGTGTTTCGTATCGAGATGAGTTCCCTGATAAGCGCCTGGCAAAAACGCCGATCGCCAGTTGGCTGATTCTGTAATGGGATAACCACCAGGACACATTACGACAAAACCGGGAAGATTCTGATTTTCTGTTCCCAGTCCATAGGTCACCCAGGCTCCCATACTGGGACGTGGCTGAATAAGATCACCACAGTTCATCATCATCAAAGAGGGTTCATGGTTGGGCACGTTCGTGTGCATTGAGCGCACAAAGGCAATATCGTCGACACACTCTCCCAACTCGGAAAAGATTTCACTCACTTCCAGACCACTCTCTCCATACTTTTTAAATTTAAAGGGAGAAGGCAGAGAGGCTCCGGTTTTCCGCTCGGTACGCAGGTTTTGAGTTGGCAGCATTTTCCCGGCATATTTGGCCAAGGCTGGTTTCGGATCAAAAGTATCGACCTGTGAGGCGCCCCCATTCAAAAAGATATGAATGATATGCTTCGCCTTTGGTGGGAAATGGGCGATTTTGGGAGCCATCGGCGATTCACCCTGCACTGATGGTGCCCCAGAGGCATCCTCCAGTAAACCTTGTGAAGCCATCAATGAGGCTAACCCCATAGATCCCAAGCCAGTTCCACAGCGCTGTAACATTTGCCGCCGTGAGATAATCGGTTCACAATTAAAATGTCGATTCGTTTCAGCCATGAGAACAGGCTCCTGAATTTATTAATGTTTCAATCAGCAGATTTAGTCAACGAACATAAACTCGTTGGAAGTGCAAAGCACTTGAGCATACTTTTCCCAACCACTCATTTGAGCGGGCGTCTTAATTTGATCGCGGTGATGGATCAGAAAGTTTTTACCAAGCTCGATTTCATCGGCGGTTGGCTTCCGAGACAATACCCGCTGATAAAGTGTTTCAATTGCAGCATCAACACTCTTCTCAGTTGATATTTTTTCCAAACCTAAATCTTTCACCAGCAACCCCGACTGCTCAATCAGCAAGGGGCTGTTCATGGCAAACAATGCCTGCTGAGGCACCGTTGTATAAGGTCGCTGTGCCGTACTGGATTCCACATTGGCAAAATCAAACGTGCGAAATACGTTTGGTAAATTATTACGATCCACAAAACTATACACGGTACGTCGTGGGTTGGTGGGAAGCTGATCAATCAGGTAACTTTTACCTCCCCGATCCTCAGAAAGTTGACCGGAGACAAATAACAGCGAATCACGCATCGGTTCAAAACCGAGCCTCTGCGGAGCACGTTTCCAAAGTAAACGATTATCGGAATCAATCAGTGCCGCCTTCTGGCTTCTCTGGGATGACTGCTGATAGGTGGCAGACAACATCATGAGTTTATGCAGCGATTTCACAGACCAATCCGATTCCATAAACCGATACGCCAGATAATCTAGCAGCTCCGGATGAGTAGGTGGATCACTTCGAACTCCAAAATCGCTGGGCGTGCGGACTAATCCCTGGCCAAAATGATGCATCCAGACGCGGTTGACGAATACACGTGCGGTTAAAGGGTTATTCCGTGAGGCAATCGATTGAGCCAATTCAAGACGACCACTTCCTTTCTGAAATGGTTTTCGATCTTCTCCCGCCAGAATTCTGAAAAATTGACGCGGGGTTTTCTCGCCGCGCCGTCCAGGATTCCCTCGTAAATGAACATGCGGAGTGACTGGTTTTTCTTTGTCATACATCACCATGGCACGGGGAGGCGCGCCAGGCGAGGTCACATCCAGTGTTTCGATTTCTTTCTCAAATCGACGCACTTTATCTCGTTGGGCCCGGTTGAACATTCCCTGAACAACCTCATCGCCTGCTGCGGTCGGTGTTTCCGGATGATATAAAATTTGACGCAATTCTTCAGCATCCGGATCAGCAAGTTTTTCCGGTAAAGCAGCGTTGACTTTTTTCGCATCAGCAAGCGACTTCAACCATGCCTGTTCAACGTCTTTAAAAACATTCCCATAAACCCGACATAAATCATAAATTGAGTTGGGTGGATTGTTTTTCAACGCATGCACAATCAAACGATTGACTCGTTTTTCTGGTTGTGTTTCTCCCTCTTGCAGTGCTATTTTTTGAATCACTTCAGAAATGCGAGCAGGAAATTCACCTTGCTTCACTTTGATCGCGGTGATTTCAAACCAGGGAGCAAAAACCGGGCGGTACGATTTTGCTTTGCGTGACAGGAAAGCGCGCCAGAGATCGACGTACCTTCTGTGAGGCGCCTCTTTCTCATACTGAGGCTTTTCATCGCCTTGAGCCAGCTTTTCTCTTTCCGCTACAGCCTGCAATACTTCAGCAATTTTCAAACGCCCATCCGCTCTGACTTTCTGGGCTTCCGCTTGAATATAATCATCTACTTTTTTCTGACGTTTAGCCCGTTCTGCTTGATAGACTTTGTATTCTTTTTCTGATTTGGATTTACCGATCAGGGGTAAATCTTTTTCTTCCGGTTCATAGCTGCTGACAAAAACACCATACAACGAGTAGTAATCTTTGATCGGAACCGGATCAAACTTGTGATCGTGGCAACGTGCACACGAAGCGGTCAAACCTAACAAACCGCGCGAGACGAGATCAATTCGGTCGTCAGTGATATCGTGAATATTTCCCCGATAACGGCGGCCTACCGTCAGAAAACCAAGTGCAGCCAGAGAACGATCATCCCCTTGGCGATCGAGCTGGTCGGCAGCCAATTGCTCCTGAATGAACTGGTCAAAAGGCAGATCTTCATTGAATGCCCGAATCACGTAATCGCGATAGGTATAAGAATAGGGATAGCGTCTTTCAGAAGTAAAGACATAACCCTTCGTATCTGCATAACGCGCGACGTCCAACCAATGCCGGCCCCAGCGTTCTCCGTAATGGGGGGAAGCCAATAGTCGATCAATCAGTTTTTCGTACGCATTAGGAGCAGAATCGTTCGCAAACGCTTCTACTTCCTGGTAGGTCGGGGGTAAACCGGTCAAGTCGATCGACGCTCTGCGAATTAACTTGCGCCGGTCGATGGGAGGCGAAAGTGCCAGATCTTTCTCTTCCAAACGAGAAATCACAAAGTGGTCTACAGGAGAAGCAACGCGCTGCTGATCTTTGACTTTAGGTAGTTTCGGATTCTGCACCGGTCTGAATGCCCAATGATTCTTGGACAGTGTTTCAAAATCGTAGGCGCCATTTGCGGGAGCCGCTTTTGCATCTTTATCAGAAAAAGGCCAGGGTGTTCCCATTTTGACCCAGCGAGTCAGTGCAGCGATCTCAACCGGAGGCATTTTTCCTGCGGGAGGCATCTGGCTGTCATCATCATGATATTGAATCACCTGGATAAGGCGGCTTTTGAGCGGGTCTCCGGGAATGACAGCGACTCCAGTATCACTGCCTTTCATCATCCAGGCATGCGAATCCAGTCGTAAGCTCGCTTCCTGTTTCTTGGAGCCGTGACAAGCATAACACCGCTTTACCAGAACCGGGCGGATTTCCTTTTCGAAAAATTCGATCTGGTCTGCAGGAATTTTATTAGCGGCCTGCAACACAGACGTCGCTGATAATACTAAGAGTACAACAACGAACAAGCGACGAATCATTGAAATCACATGCGGTCTTGATGAAGGATGAAACAGAATTAAAGGCCGCTTCATTTTTCAGCTCTTTCTCAGATAAACCGTGGAGGGAACAATCAGGAGGGCTCAGGTTTGACTGACTCATTACGTCAAACCCTAATATTACTATTCTACGCTAGTATTCAAGCAATGGGTAGTCAGTTTTTGCAATTAAAACCTTATGAAGAACAGAGTTAGTGATTTTCAAACTCAGCCGAATTCTAAATAATGTTATGAAATTAACGAAGTACACGCCATTTAATTACTGCATGGAATGCAGTACAGTTGCTCTAAAGCTATTATCGACTTAATGATGCCCTGATTCAAACTTTAGTCCCGTAAATAGATTTCACTAGTTTAATACAGTTCAGATTTAATACAGTTCAGAAAGATTGAGGAAGTGTCCCAATAATTGTTGAAACTTGAAAGGTGGTCTCCCGAGGGACGATAATCGGCCCTCGCAATTTCAAGTTTTAATCGTCGGTTGACGCCGACGGGGAGACCACCATGAATGACTCTAA
>Ga0222668_1000242_pt1 | contig 38967 bp, 41 predicted proteins | sample AntAcemetagen728_FD_179823 | JGI IMG/M metagenome (GOLD analysis project Ga0222668, IMG submission 179823) | Saline water microbial communities from Ace Lake, Antarctica - #728 | ecosystem: Environmental > Aquatic > Non-marine Saline and Alkaline > Saline | place: Antarctica: Ace Lake...
GTTGTGCAATGATTTTAATTCCGAAATTAATGCCGACTTATATGTTCCAACCGGTAGAATTGACAAAGATCAAGGGCATTATTTGGATCCTCTTGGAGTTTACGGAACATTTGCGCCCTATTCGGGTGCTAGAAATTTATTTAGTCAAGGAGATGGCAGCATTGAAATTCTTGCACTTCCATTGGTTCAAACATCAAATTACGTCTATTATAATAATTCAGAAACCAATCCATTTGATTACTCCGCACCTACCTATACGAAAGTAGGTATACCTATGACCATAAACTATACGACATCTTGTCCAACAAAAATAGTTTCAGACGTAATTTCTGGTTTAACCTATGTGGAAGGTTTGCGCACGAAAATTGGTGAGTTGGATAGTCAGCTTGCAGCTAAGCGTGATACAATTGACGGAGGAAATACGGCTGGTCTTTTATATTTAATTGCGCACCAATCGGACATCAGCATTCGCACGGGGTTAATTAATGCCTCACCTTATTTGTCAGATACGGTTTTAATAACCTACTTGAATTCAAGTCCGCCGAACGGCTACTTAGAGGAAGTTTTAATTGTAAACTCGCCACTCAGTAGCACTGTTTGGTCAATTTTTGATACATTATCGCTGCCTGCACCATTGAAAGCAAATGTTTTAGCTGCACAAACGGGTGTTTCTGCTAGGCAAGAGTTAATGAACAGCATGAATTATTTAGCTGCAAACAGAACTTTTTGGTTTGATGAGTCAATTCGATATTATTTAAATGATACAACGTCAACAAGTGGTTTGGACAGCATAATTTCACTCTTACAAGGCGAAACAAGTTTAGTGCGTAAGCAACAGTTATGTGATGCCTATATCGCCAAAGGAGATACCTCAAGCGCAGCCAATTTGAGAATGCAACTAATCGCTGCACACGGACCTACAACGTATAGCGATATGGCTCAAATAAACATAAATTATCGTTTTGTAGATAGTGCAATGGAAGCCATATATGCCGATTCATTAGCAACTTTGACCCTGGGAAATATAGTTGCTGATATGGATGTTGAAAGAGATGCCATGCGCGCCCAAGCATTGCTTTTTGAATATGTTTACGCCGATACAGTCATACACTGGGTTGAACCTCTTTTAATTAACGGTCAAAACAGAATGAGTGAAGGGAATTCACAAGTGGATCAAACCTCAGAAAAAGGAGAACCAAGTGTCTTGATTTATCCAAATCCTGCAGCAAACCAATTAAATATTACACTAGAAGGTATAAGCGAATTGAGCATGATAGAAATTGATTTCATTAATATCATTGGTCAAACACTCATTACCATTCCTTTAGCAAATGAGCAAGTGGGTGTTAAAATTGATGTTTCGAATATACCAGCGGGTATTTATTTGGTATCTGTTAGAAGTGTGGAAGGTGTTTTCTCAACAACAAGGGTGGTGGTTGAATAAGGGTGTTGATATAACAGATTTAAAATGACATTTGAGCTATAATTAATTACAGATAAGTTCAACTAGGCTTGTTTCATTATTGAGGCAAGCCTAGTTTATTTCTCTGCTAACAGGGCGTTAAAGTGAACTATGGATTTTAATTCCCCTCGTTTTTATTGCTTCTATTTTTAAAGATCGTTTCACTTTTTTTATGCCAAGACGCTTTTTAAACTTTCACCCAAAACGATATTTGGGGGGGGAATTGATTTTAAATATTTCGCTCTTGGTTCTTTTTTTGGTATTTTTTTGGTTGACAATTAATTATTCTATTCCCCAAAATTTTCTCGTCCCATTCTTTTTAATCGGTAAAATTGCCTTTGATCTATTCGTTCGCAGTAAAGTGCGAAGATGGAGTCTTAACGGCTAAGCTTTCAACTCGATTTTTTAACATTTTTCGTTTACGTTCTCGGCGTGATATCGTTCATTAAACGATAAAATCATGCATTTCAGCGAGTAAATAATCGTATTCTTCTAAGAATTTTTAGTTTTGGTGTATGATCATTTTTTCTGATTAAAGTTAGTTGTAATTCAAAGGTATTGTGTCCTTTGTGGGAGCGGGACACAATTAAAGAACCCGTTTATGTTCAATCATAAACGGGTTCACTTTTTTGCGATAATGGATGTTTTGTTTCAGTTTAACCGTCTCAAATAATCTTCATTCTCATCAATAAATCTGAGCGACAGTTATTCCGGATAATTCATGCGAATAAGGAGTGATAGAGTTGTTAAATCCTCCAACCTACTGCACTTTACTATACATGGCATAGAAATGATTGTTTAAGCGCAACCTCGTCAAATCTGTGATAAATAGAAAGAATTGCGAGAAGTTTGAAGAGATTTGATGAGGGTGCTTAAAAACTAATAAGCCCTTTCGTTACTGCCTTCGATATAATTTATAAATGCACGGTTCACCACTTTGCGACCCCCTGGTGTAGGATAGTCTCCTGTAAAATACCAGTCCCCTGTGTGGTTCGGACACGCTTTATGCAAGTTTTCAATAGTTTGAAAAATTATTTTCACTTCAGCCTTAATATCTGGAGGTGTAAGTAAAAGAGCAATGCGATCTGAAATCTCCTGCGCCGTAAACGGTTTGTAAATGTTCTTTACATAATTTTGAACCAACTCCTTCTTTAAGCCTTCTTGACTTTTACAGAGCTCATAGGTCTCTTGAATTACATGTGCCTGTCCTGTTTCCTTTAACAATTCAATTGCAGCTACAAAAGCAATGAAATCTCCCATTTTTGCCATGTCAATTCCATAACAATCAGGGTATCTAATTTGCGGTGCACTCGAAACCACAACTATTCGTTTGGGGTTCAGACGATCTAAAATGCGGAGTATACTTTTTTTAAGCGTCGTTCCCCGCACAATTGAGTCATCAATAACAACTAAATTGTCTTTATTCTCATGGACAGTTCCATAGGTAATGTCGTAAACATGAGCAACAAGATCATCTCTGCCATCATCCTGAGAGATAAAGGTTCGCAATTTCGTGTCCTTAATTGCAATCTTCTCAACCCGTGTTCGTTTGGCCAAAATTGCTTTCAGCTCGTCATCAGTAATTGCGTCACCTTTTGCACGTATCAGGTCAAATTTGATTTTATTTTGAAATTTTTCTAAACCCTTAACCAGTCCAAAAAATGAAGTTTCAGCTGTGTTTGGGATGTATGAAAATACAGCGTTATCAATTTCGCCATCAATGGCCTCAACCGTTTGTTTGACAATTAATTTACCCAATTCTTTTCGCTCGTTATAAATATCCTTGTCACCTGGTCGAGAAAAGTAGATGCGTTCGAATGAACACTGCTTTAATTCTTTTGGCTCATTTATCATTTGTTCTGATATATGGCCGTCCTTTTTAATAATTAAGGCATGTCCTGGCTTTAATTCTTGAATTGAATCAATCGAAACATTAAAAGCAGTCTGAATAACAGGGCGCTCGGAAGTGACAACGCAAACTTCGTCATCTTCATACCAGAAAGCTGGTCGTATTCCATTTGGATCACGCAATACAAAAGCATCACCATGGCCCATCAATCCACACATAGCATATCCACCATCCCACATCTCAGAAGAGCGCTGCAGAATTTTGGCGATATCCATTTTTTGACCAATTAATTTATAGACATCTCTGTTTGAAAAACCATCTGGCTTATAGGATTCATAAAGTGAATGATTCTCTTCATCTAAAAAGTGACCAATTTTCTCCAATACTGTGACCGTGTCAGCTTGCGCTTTCGGATGCTGACCGAGTTTTAAGAGTCGGTTAAATAATTCGTCGTTATTTGTGAGGTTGAAATTACCTGCTACGATTAAACTTCTTGTTTGCCAATTGTTTTGACGTAAAAAGGGATGACAATTTTCAATTGAGTTGCGACCAAATGTCCCATATCTTAAGTGTCCTAAAAATAACTCTCCTGTAAATCCTGCGTTGTGTTTGAGATAATCGACATCTTTTAAAAGTGCCGGATTTTCATCTTCTATTTCCTTAAAACGTGCATTTACTTTTTTAAAGATGTCTTGAATTGGTCGTTGATCGATCGATCGGATGCGGCTAATATATCGCTCACCGGGCTCAACATCAAATTTGATATTTGCTAAACCTGCTCCATCTTGACCTCTATTGTGCTGTTTCTCCATAAGGAGATACATTTTATTAAGGCCGTAAAAAGCTGTTCCGTACTTTTGAAGGTAAAAATCAAGTGGTTTTTTTAGTCTTAGAAGGGCTATACCACATTCGTGTTTGATCGCGTCACTCATGAATCGAATTCCTGATTAATTGAAAGTGCAAAAATAGAAAACATAGTTGTATTAATCGGCCTAGAAAATTATAAATAATATTTTTTAACGGTTTCTTTGTTAATAAAATTAAACGTTGTACATTTGCAGCCCAATTTTGGGAGAATAGTATATTAACTAAAAACAAGATTATTGTGGATACATTAAGCTACAGAACGATTTCAGGCAACAAGGAGACCGCGAATAAAAAGTGGTTATTGGTAGATGCCGAAGGTCAGACGCTAGGGCGTTTAGCCAGTAAAGTAGCGTTCCTTATTAGAGGGAAACATAAAACGAATTTCACACCTCATGCTGACTGCGGAGACAACGTAATTGTTGTGAACGCTGAAAAAATCGTGTTGACTGGAAAAAAAATGGAGACGAAAGAATATATTCGTCACACAGGTTATCCAGGTGGACAACGCGTTTTAACAGCAAGACAAATTCTGGAGAAACACCCAGAACGTCTAGTTGAGAAAGCAGTGAAAGGAATGTTGCCTAAGAATAAGCTAGGGAATGCTTTATACAGAAACTTAAAGGTTTGCGTTGGCGCAGAGCACAATCATGATGCTCAAAAGCCGGAGGCAATTAATTTGGATTCAATTAACTAAGAATATGAGTGTAATTAACACATTGGGTAGAAGAAAAACTGCTGTTGCCAGAGTATATCTTTCAGAAGGTACAGGTAAAGTTACAGTGAACAAAAGAGAAATTGGTGATTATTTTAAGACGCCAGTTCTTTTAGACAAAATTAAACAACCATTCGATTTAACAAATACTACAGGGATGTATGATGTTGTTGCGAATATTGATGGTGGTGGAGTAAATGGACAAGCTGAAGCGCTTCGTTTAGGTATTTCGCGTGCATTGGTTGAATTGTCTGCTGATAACAAGCCTTTATTAAAAGCTGAAGGTTTGATGACAAGAGATTCTAGAATGGTAGAAAGAAAGAAACCAGGACAGAAAAAAGCAAGAAAGAAATTCCAATTCTCGAAACGTTAATTCGAAGAATCGGGTTTTTATACTCTTTTATCCAAAGCGCGTCGCATGACGATACCTATACGGCTTCAGTTTCTGGAGCGGTGGTTTAGTATCTAAATCATTAAGATTACGGATGTACTACTTAATGATTGCTTTGTAATGAAGTGTCCAGAGCTTTTTCTGGAGTAAAAAAGTAAAAAGAAAGTAAACAAAATTTTAAAAAAAAAGAAAATGGCTAGAGCAACATTTGATGAATTGTTAGAAGCTGGTGTTCATTTTGGACACTTGAAAAGAAAATGGAACCCGTATATGGCTCCTTACATCTTTACTGAAAAAAAAGGTATCCACATACTAGATTTGAATAAAACAATTGTACACCTTGACCAAGCGTGTGCAGCTTTAAAACAAATTGCAAAATCAGGAAAGAAAATCTTATTCGTAGCGACTAAGAAACAAGCCAAAGATATATTAGAAGCAAGAATCAAACCTACGCGTATGCCTTACGTTGTAGAAAGATGGTCGGGAGGAATGTTAACAAACTTCGGAACGATCAGAAAAGCGATTCGTAAAATGTCTTCTATCGATAAGATGGAAGAGGACGGAACAATGAACACGTTATCTAAAAGAGAGCGTCTTCAATTATCACGTACACGTGCTAAATTGGATAAAAACTACGGAACGATTGCCGATATGACAAGAGTACCTGCTGCTGTATTCGTAATTGATGTTTTAAAAGAACACATTGCTGTTAAAGAAGCAAACAAGTTGAATATTCCAACTTTCGCAATGATTGATACGAATTCTGATCCAAGAAATATCGATTTCGTCATTCCTTCAAATGATGATGCAACAAAATCTATTGACATTATTTTGTCAAAAGTAGCTGATGCGATCATGGAAGGTCTTGAAGAAAGAAAATCGACTAAGGATAAAGCAAAAACTTCAAAAGAGGCTACAACAGAAGTTGAAGCAGAAGAAGAACTATAATATTAATTCTTTAAAAAGAACAAAAAATGACGATTACAGCTTCACTCGTAAATGAGCTAAGACAAAAAACAGGTGCAGGAATGATGGACTGCAAAAATGCACTTGTTGAGGCAGAGGGCGATATGCAAAAAGCAATCGACGTGTTGAGAAAAAAAGGACAACGTGTTGCAGAAAAAAGAGCTGATCGCGATTCAAGCGAAGGTGCTGCAATTTCAAAGATTAGTGCTGACGGTACTGTAGGTGTTGCAATCATTTTAGGTTGTGAAACAGATTTCGTTGGTAAAAACGAAGGCTTCCTTGCGTTGGCTGATCAAATTGCTGAAAAAGCAATCAATTTTGATGATCTTGATTCTTTCTTAGCATCAGATTTTGGTGGAATGACTGTAGGAGAAAAATTGATTGAGCAAACAGGTGTAATTGGAGAGAAAATTGAAATCACAGCTTTTGAAAAATTAACTGCACCGTTTGTTGGAACGTATGTTCATAACAATCGTATTGCTGCGTTAGTTGGATTATCTGAAGCTGTAGATGGAGCGAAAGAGGTGGCGAAAGACGTTTCAATGCAAGTTGCATCTATGGGAGCGACTCAATTATCTTACAAAGACTTTGATCCTGCTTTTGTTGCTTCTGAAACTGAGGCTAGAATTGCTGCTATTGAAAAAGACAATGAAGAGTTGGGACGTTTGGGAAAAACGTTGAAAAATGTTCCTCAATTTATCTCAATGTCTCAATTAACTCCTGAAGTAATGGCTGCGGCTGAAACGGATGCGAAAGCACAATTAGCTGCTGAAGGTAAACCTGAGCAAATTTGGGATAAAATTCTTCCAGGTAAAATGGATCGTTTTATTTCAGATAACACGACTTTGGATCAGGAGAAATGTTTATTGGATCAACGATTCATTAAGGACGATAAAATGACGGTTGCAGATTATGTAGTTTCAAATGGAGCTGCGTTGAAGGTGACAGGATTTAAGCGCGTTTCCTTAGGATAAAATTTAAATTAAAATCCTGGCTTTTAAGTCAGGATTTTTTTTGTCCAAAAATTATTTACCGATTGACAATGCCTTAAGTAATTGTCAATCAAAACTATTTAAACCGAGCAAGAATGAAATACAAGAGGATCCTGTTAAAATTGAGTGGCGAAGCGTTGATGGGTGACAAACAATTTGGAATTGATAATAATCGGTTAGATGATTATGCAAAACAAATTGAAGAATTACATCATGCGAAAGTAGAGATCGCAATTGTTGTTGGTGGTGGAAATATTTTCAGAGGTGTGCAAGCTGAAGCTGGGGGGATGGATCGTACACAAGGAGATTACATGGGTATGTTGGCTACCATGATCAATAGCATGGCTTTGCAAGCTGCGCTTGAGGCAAGAGGTGTCTATACCCGTTTGCAATCTGCAATCGAAATGAAAGAAATTGCCGAACCGTTTATTAAAAGAAGAGCTGTACGTCACCTCGAAAAAGGGCGTGTGGTTATTTTTGGAGCAGGTACGGGAAATCCTTATTTCACAACGGATTCTGCAGCTGCACTGCGTGCAATTGAGATGGATGCGGATGTGATTTTAAAAGGAACGCGTGTTGATGGTATTTATACTGCTGATCCAGAAAAGGATCCTACCGCTATAAAATATGATACACTCACGTTTGATGAGGCCTATAACAAAGGCTTGAATGTCATGGATATGACAGCGTTTACCTTGTGCAAAGAAAATGATGTGCCCATTATTGTTTTTGATATGAATAAGGAAGGTAATCTAAAAAAAGTTGTAGCAGGCGAAAAAATTGGTACCTTAGTGACCGTCTAACTATAATCAGTTTATGGAAGAAGAAATTGAGATGCTTCTAGACGAAGCGAAAGCAGGAAATCAAAAATCACTGGAGCATTTAGCTGCAGTGTTAGAAAAAATTAGAGCTGGAAAAGCAACTCCATCTATGCTCGACAGTGTTCAGGTAGAAGCGTATGGCGCAGGTGTACCCTTGAATCAAGTGGCAAATGTCAATACCCTTGATGCGAAAACAATTACTGTTCAGCCTTGGGACAAATCAACGCTTGATGCGATTGCAACGGGAATTATTAACGCAAATCTTGGTTTAAATCCTCAAAATAATGGTTCGGTAATTATTATTAATGTACCAATGCTAACAGAGGAACGTAGACGTGAATTTGTCAAAAAGGCAAAAGCTGAGGGTGAAAATGCAAAGGTAAGTATTCGAAATAATCGAAAGGATGCGAATGATTATTTGAAGCAATTAAGAAATGATGGTTTGTCTGAAGATGTTCAAAAAGGACTCGAAGCAACAATTCAAGAACTCACAAATGAGGCAATTACAAGAATAGATCAGTTAATCGTAAAAAAAGAAACGGACATCATGACCGTCTAACGTGAAGTGATACAAAAGAATAATAAAGACTATCCGTTCAGGGTGGTCTTTTTTTTTGGACACTAGACAGGAATCTTTGGGGCATAAAAAAACCTGAAAAGAGTTGGCCGATAGTCTTGGTAGCATATCTCTTTTCAGGTCACCGTGCAAGGAAATTAAAACCAGAAGCAAAATAAATTGCTTTCTATAGTATAAGACGCATGAAGTTGAGAAAAGGTTGTGCTTTTTTTAATTTTTTATTTCAAATTTATACCCAACTCCTCTTAAGCTTTTGAAATAGATAGGGTTAGAAGGTTCTGGTTCGAAATATTTTCTGAAATTTAGGATGTAATTATCAATTGTTCTGCTGGTGGGGAAATTATCTTTGCCCCAAATTTCGTCTAAAATGGCATCACGTGATACAACTTCATTTTCTTTTGTAATAAGAAATCGCAAGAGTGCCAATTCTCGTTTTGATAAGGTTAAGGTTTTGCCCTGTGCAATAACTTGGTAGGTTTTGAAGTTGATTGAATTATCACCAAATGAGTAGGCCGTGATTTCAGCACTTTGTTTAGGTCGATTAATGAGAATGGCAATTCTCAAAAGCAGTTCCTCTAAATTAAAGGGTTTAACCAGGTAATCATCAGCACCCATTTTTAGACCTGTGATACGATCCAATGAAGTTCCTTTCGCAGAAATAAAAAGAATGGGTGTTAGACTTTTTTTTCTAAGGTTGGCGCAGACATCAAAACCGTTCACCTCTGGCAGCATGACATCTAAAATCACAAGATCATAACTGTCGTCAAATTTTTTAATTGCTTCGCTCCCGGTCGAAGCTGTTTCAACCTCATAATGCTCTAATTCTAAGTTTAAGGTCAATACATTGACTAAACTTTCCTCGTCTTCGACTAGAAGAATTTTTTTCATTTTTGTGGTTGAATTGAATGATGCGTACAAAAATACTAAATTTAGCGGGTGATTGATAGCAATGGGATAATTTTATACCGCCTAGGTCGTCCCGAAATGATGTATAAAACAACGAATGAAAAAAGTCTATATTAGCTTAGGGGCAAATCTTGGGAATCGAATTGAAACGATTGAAAAAGCCTATCAACGAATTAATTTGACCTGTGGTCGAATCGTTAAAAAGTCCTCTTTCTACAAATCGCCGCCTTGGGGATTTAACTCCGAGCAAGAATTTATGAATTCAGTGATTGAAATTGAAACGGAATTGGAGGTGTTCGATTTATTGGTTGAACTCAAGAATATTGAGCAATTAATGGGACGATTTCCACGAAAAAAAATTGGTATTTATGAAGATCGTTTGATCGATTTAGACATTATTGATTATGATCAAATTGTCCTCGAAACTGAATTTTTAACTTTACCACATAATAAGATGCATTTACGGAATTTCGTCGTAATTCCGCTCGCTGAAATCGCTCCGGGATGGATTCATCCAATTAACAGTAAATCAATAAGTTATATTGCTAATATTTTATCAAAAACAGATCCTATCGAACGGGTCGAAAATTAATGTTAAATATTCGTCTAAAAAACTTTGAATTTAGGGCTAACTTTTTCCTAGGTCAAAAAAAATACTTATTATTGCACTGTTTTTAGGTAAATAAAGAAAACAGATTTTAAAATCAGAGAGAATGAAAAAGCAAAGTTATAGAGGATTAGCTGCGATTACGCTTGCTACTGCTATTCTAACAGGATGTAAATTAATCGGGGACGTAGAGTACACGGTACAACAAGACCCAGTTGAAATGCATGGTGATAGTATAAAAGTGAACGTTACAGTAAAATTCCCAGAAAAAGGATTAAACAAAAAGGCCTCTGCGGAAATTACTCCGAAATTGGGTGATAAATCCTTTAAAACCATTACTGTTCAAGGAGAAAAAGCCACAGGAAATGGACAAACAATCGCCTACAAGCCAGGTGCTACTTTTAATTATAGTGACGTAATTCCTTATACTCCGGATTTGGAAAATGCTGATTTAATGGTTACGGGTAAAGTAATGAAAGGGAAGAAAGAAGAAGCTTTTGAACCTGTGAAAATTGCTGACGGAACAATCATAACTCCTTTGTTGGTTCAAAATGATGATAAAGCACTTTTAGGTGTTGATCAGTTCGTTAGAACAACAGAAGAAACGTATTCTGCTCAAATCAATTATGATAAGGGTAAATACAATGTTACTTCTAAAGAGATGAAAGATAAGGATATCGTTGATCTTCAAGCATGGTTAACTGCTGCGCAGTCTAACCCTAAAGTTGCGCCAAAGAAGATGGTATTCGTTTCTTACGCTTCTCCAGAAGGTGAAACAACAGATAACGATCAATTAGCAAGAGATAGAGCTAATTCTGGACAAGAAGCTGCAACAAAAATTGTTACAGCATCAGGTTTTGTTGCAAATGGAACATTCTACAGCCAAAGTCCTAAAGGGGAAGATTGGGCTGGTTTCGAAGCTGCTGTGCGCGCGTCTGACATGGAAGACAAAAACTTGATCATCCGTATTCTTGAAATGACAAAAGATCTGAATCAAAGAGAACAAGAAATCATTAAACTTTCTAAAACGTATAAAGAATTAGAAAAAGATATCCTTCCTTCTTTGAGAAGAACGCAAATCAATGTTGTTTATGACAAAATTGGTTGGTCTGATGAAGAGTTGAAAAACTTATCTAAAACAAAAGCAGATACATTAACAGTTGAAGAGTTGTTATTTACAGCGACATTGTATGATGATTTGTCTGAGAAAATGAGAGTTTACAAATTAGCTGCTGCTAATTATCCACAAGATTGGAGAGGTCATAACAACGTAGGGTATGTTTATTACATGCAAAACGATTTGAAAAATGCGGAGTCAAACTTCAAAAAAGCAAATGACCTCAAAGAAAATCCAGTTACATTGAATAACTTAGGGATTATCGCTCGTATTAACGGTGATAGAAGCAAAGCGACTCAATTGTTAACATCAGCAGTATCTGCAGGTTCTGAAGTAAAATATAACTTAGGAATCATTGATATTCAAAATGGTGATTATTCAAAAGCGATTGGAAACTTCGGCGGTGAAAATACATTTAACAAAGCATTAGCTCAAACGTTAGATAAAAAATACACGGCTGCACTTTCTACTTTAGATGCTTCTGCTGATAAAGAATCTGCATTAGGATACTACTTAAAAGCAATTATTGGTGCACGTCAAGATAACTTAGATATGGTTATCAATAACTTGAAGAGCGCTATCGCTAAAGATTCTAGTTACAAAGCGAAAGCTGCAAAAGACAGAGAGTTTATTAAATTCTTTGAAAATGCTTCTTTCAAAAATGTAGCCATGTAATTCAAAGCAACATAAAATTTAAAAAGCCCTGTTCTTCATTGAGCAGGGCTTTTTTGTTTTCTAATCGGAAGGTATGATGACGAACTACATTCTGCTGCAGCGGTAAAGGCTGAACGCGAGTAGAGCAAATGATAGGAGCAGACTGAAAACGATTCGTGTGGGATTGGATTCTTTTTTGAGTACTTCATGCGCTTCAGCGATTGAATGCTTTTCTTGTTCAAGTTCATTCGTGAGCAGAAGACGTGCTTCTTCATCTCCTTCAAATTTATCGCAGGTGATTTCAAAATCCGCATACTCATTTGTATATTGACATAGAATACCACGTTTGAAATCCATTTTACGGAACTCACAGACTTTACAATAACAAAGCCGTTCTTCTCTTTCCATGGTTCTTTTATTTACGTTAAACTCAGGGAAGATACTCTTTTTTTTCCACCACCGATAGCAACGGCAGCTCTTGAGGTTGCAGACCGAGAGACTATAGTGAATAGCGGGGCCCCAATTTTAATTGGGGAGGTGGCCAAGGAATCAATCGATTAAATACGACTCTGATACGTATAGAGATCAAAATAGCGTCCTTCTTTTGCAATCAGCTCGTCGTGTTTACCTTGCTCTGCGATTTGGCCTTTTTCAATGACTAAAATTTGATCGGCTTTGCGAATGGTGCTCAAGCGGTGTGCAATGACAAAGGTAGTTCTCCCTTTCATCAATTCGGCCAAACTTTTTTGAATAAAGGCTTCGCTTTCATTGTCGAGGTTAGAGGTTGCTTCGTCAAGAATAATAATTCTAGGATCTGCCAAAACAGCGCGTGCAATGGCTATTCGCTGACGTTGACCACCCGAAAGTTTCACGCCTCGTTCTCCAATCACAGTATCTAAGCCCAGTTCAAACTCATCTGTAAATTCATTTACATAAGCTGCGTCGACTGCTTGGAGTAACTGCTCTTCAGTAGCTGCAGGTCGTGGGAAGAGGATGTTTTCCCGTATCGTTCCCTCAAATAGGAAATCGTCTTGCAAAACCACACCTAAATGACTTCTATAACTCCCTAAATCTACTTTTGACAAATCATGTCCATCCACTAATACGCGACCTGAGTCGGGCGCCATGAAACTAGAAGCGAGACCCGCAATTGTTGATTTTCCTGAGCCAGACGAGCCCACTAAGGCTGTTACAGAACCCAGAGGCGCTTTAAAACTGATATTATGAACCACTTCTTTATCTTCTTCATAAGAAAAAGAGACATTCTCAAATTCCATGTCGCCGACAATTTTTTTCAAGAAATTAGTTCGAACTTTAGGATCATTTTCGGGGTGCATATTTAATAGTTCCTCGGTGCGATCTAATCCAGCTAAAGCCTCGGTTAATTGGCTGCCTATATTACTCATTTGAACGATAGGCGCAATCATTAATCCCAGTAAAATTGTGAACATGAAAAAATCGCCAGTAGTCATATTGGTCGGTCCTTCAGTCATCATATAGTGCGCACCGATCCCCATTATTCCGGTGGATGCTATACCAATTAGAAAGGCAGACGAACTTGAGATTAGCGCTGTAGCCGTCATACTTTTTTTGATGTTATCAAACAATTGATAAGCCCCTTTATTAAACGATTCGTTCTCCTGCTCTTCTGCATTAAATCCTTTGATTACACGAACACCGTTTAACGTTTCTGTTAAGCGACCGGTTACTTCCGCATTAATTTTTCCTCGGTTTCTGAAAATGGGGCGAATTTTGCCAAATGCTTTTAACATGATGATACCAAGAATAATTATAGGTATTAAAACGGCTAAAGTCATCTGCCAATTCACTCTTACCAGTAATATAATCGAAACAATAGCTGTAATAGAGCCACCAATTAATTGAACTAATCCTGTTCCAACAATATTTCGGACACCTTCTACATCTGTCATAATTCGTGAAACGACTGCACCTGATTTTATGTTGTCAAAATAGCTTATGGGAAGGGAGAGGACCTTTTTTTGAACTTGAATCCTTAAATCCGCTATCAAACGCTGCGCTTCAACGCCTAAAAGTCGAACCAATAAAAAGGAGGTGATGGCCTGCACCAAAATGGCCGCAAGTACTAAAATGATTAAGAGGACTAGTTTTTGATAATCTTTAACGGGCACGATTTCGTCTAGCAGCACTTTTGTTTGTAAAGGAAGTACGAAACTTGCTGCTTTACTGATAAGGATGAGCAATAAACCAATCAATAAGATCTTCTTTCGAGGAAGCACAAACGTTCGTATCGCTTTGCTCAGGCTAGCGTTTTGTTCTTTATCTTTTTTTGCCATTTCACAAAGTTAAAAGAATTATTCATCAGATGTTTAAACACAGAATAGAAATTAATTGAAGGATTCGAAGAAGTTGGTTATCTTTAAAAATCTAAATCGAATGCATGATCACTGTAGAAACAGCCTTAGAAATTTTGAAAGCAGCAACATCCTCTTTATCGAGTGAGAGGAAAACTTTAGTTGCTTCAAAGGGCAGGGTTTTAGCCGAATCGATTTTATCTCCTATTGATATGCCTTCATTTAATCAATCCGCTATGGATGGTTATGCGCTTTATGCGGATGAAGGTATAGAAAGCTACAGGGTGATCAGCGAGGTTGCGGCAGGATCTGGTGAAGAGCCCGCATTAAAAAGAGGTGAGGCCGTGCGTATTTTTACAGGTGCAATGGTGCCTGCAACCGCAAATGTGGTGGTGCAGCAAGAATGGGTGGAGCGTGCTGATAAGGAAATTCGAATCACACGTGAAATTGAGGCAGGACAGCACATTCGCCTGCAAGGAGAGCAAATCAAAAAAGGAGAATTGGCAATTGAAGCAGGGTCTATTTTAAATCCTGCGGCGATTGGTTTTTTAGCCGGACTGGGTATTACAGAAGTACACGTGATCAAAGCGCCCAAAATCAGTTTAATTACAACAGGCAATGAATTGATTGAACCAGGGAATGCATTGAAGCGAGGTCAGATTTATGAGAGTAATTCGGCTATGCTTTGCGCCGCTTTTGAGGCTTATCATTTTAAAAATTATACACTTGCAAAGGTTGAAGATGATTATAATTTGACAAAAAAAGCGATTGAAGCTGAATTGGAGAAATCAGACTTTGTGATTTTGACGGGGGGTATTTCAGTTGGAGATTATGATTTTGTAGGAAAGGCGCTGCATGAGATTGGCGTGCAAGAATTGTTTTATAAAATCAATCAAAAACCGGGCAAGCCTTTATATTTTGGAAAATTGGGAAATAAAATTGTTGCAGCCTTACCGGGTAATCCAGCTGCTGCATTAACCTGTTTTTACCGTTATGTTTTACCTGCTCTCAACCGTATGAAAGGGAAAGGATTTGTAGGATTGGAAGAATTGGAATTGCCAATTCGCGAAGCATATATTAAAAAAGGAGATCGCGCTGAGTTTTTAAAAGCCGAAATCAAAGACGGTTTAGTGATGCCTTTGGGCAGTCAAAGTTCGGCTATGCTAAATACCTATTCACAAGCCAATGCACTCCTATATATTCCTGCGGAAAAGAGCCAGGTCAGTAAAGAGGAGCGCGTAAAGGTTTTGAAGTTTTAACATGGAACATTGGACGGCAATCATATTAGCAGGTGGTAAAAGTTCGCGTATGGGAGAGGACAAAGGATTGATGCTTTATCAAGGTAAACGAATGATTCAGCATGTGATTGATGCCGTTTTACCGCTGACAAATCGGATCATAATTAGTGCAAATTCGAATGAATATAAACAGTTTAATTATCCAGTTGTTGCTGATATCCAATTTGACAAAGGACCGGTGAGTGGAATTGTGTCAGCACTTGCGCAATCACAGTCGGAATTTAATTGGGTTTTGTCCTGCGATTCACCAAACATTTCTACAAAACTGCTGCAAGACTTAGCGGATCAATTGGGAAACTATGAAGCTGTAGTGCCGAAAACAAGTGAAAAAATTCATCCAATTATTGCTGTTTATCGAAAAACTGCTTTGAATCAATTTTCAGAACACTTAGCTTTGGATCGGTTAAAGATGACAATGGTATTGGATCAGTTGAATGTGAATTATTATCGTGTGGAGGAGGTCTCTCAATTTAAAAATATAAATACAAAATCCGATTTATGAAGTTGAAAATCATCTATTTGGGAAAAATAAAGGAGTTAACTGAGAAGGATAATCAACAGATTGAGATTGAAAAAGGAATGAGTGTGCAAGATTTAATCGATCAACTGACGGTCGAATATCCGCATTTAGCGTTTGAATCCTTTCAAATTTCGGTGAATCGTAATTTGGTTGAATTTAGTCATGTGTTAACTGAAGAAGCAGATATAGCACTTTTACCCCCATTTTCAGGTGGATAGGATGTTGAGTCAAGAAGAACATAAAAGATATAATCGCCATTTAATTTTGGAGCAAGTTGGGCAGATTGGGCAAGAAAAATTGAAGGCTTCAAAAGTATTGGTGGTTGGAGCAGGCGGATTGGGGTGTCCTGTTTTGCAATATTTGACAGCGGCTGGAGTTGGAACAATTGGAATTATTGATTTTGATACGGTATCGCTTTCAAATTTGCAAAGGCAGATACTTTTTACAACAGATGATGTGGGTAAAAATAAGGCGCAAGCTGCGGCAGATCGTCTAGTTCTCCTCAACTCATTCATAAGGTTTCATGTGTTTACGGAACGCTTGACGACAAAAAATGCTTTAGATTTATTTAGCCGCTATGATCTCATTGTGGATGGAACGGATAATTTTTCGACCCGTTACTTGGTAAATGATGCATGCGTCTTAACGAATAAACCATTTGTTTTTGGATCGATTTATACCTTTGAGGGACAAGTTTCCGTCTTTAATTACGAGGGGGGACCATCTTATCGTTGTTTGTTTCCCACGCCGCCAAAAGCAGGATCGGTTAAAAATTGTTCCGTAATTGGTGTATTGGGTGTTTTGCCAGGAATAATTGGTACACAGCAAGCGAATGAAGTCTTGAAATTTATTTTAGGAATAGGTGAACCCCTTTCGGGCAAACTATTGATCTATGATGCGCTAAATGCCTCGAGCATGGTTTTAACTGTTCAACGTTCGGCAAACGAAATAGAACGCGTGCTGCAAAAGCGAGAAGAATTTGAACACTATGATTATGATTTGTTTTGTGGGTTACAAGGTGCGGAATTGAATCAAATTTCACTTCAAGTGTTTAAAACAATGCTAGAAGATGAGTCGGTTCGTATTATTGATTTGAGGGAAGAGTGGGAGGAACCACAATTAAGTGGAAGCAATGTTGAGCGGATTACTATGTCTGAAATATTGACCAAAAAAGAACGTTTTCAAACAGATAAACGCTTGGTGCTAATTTGTCAAACGGGTTCGCGATCGGCGAATGTGCGGCAATTATTAGCACGCGAAGGATGGGATGGAATTTTAGAATTAAAAGGAGGAATGCAAGAATATGAGTGAGAAGAAAACACCAAAAAAAGTATTTGTGGAGGGGCCGATCTCTCCAGAAAAAATAGCGACATCAATTGCGCATCATCAGGTAAAAACAAATATTGGCGCGCATGATATATTTTTAGGTCAAGTTCGTGCAGATGAAATAGATGGAAAAACAGTGATTGCAATTGATTACTCATCCTATGAAGAAATGGCCGAAGAAAAATTTCACGAAATTCGTGAAGCCGCCTTTGAAAAGTTTGATTTGACGTGCATGCATATTTATCATAGCAAAGGAATTGTAAAAGCAGGTGAAATTTGTCTTTTCGTTTTTACCTCATCCAGACACCGTGCCATGGCTATGGATGCCTGCCGTTATTTAGTGGAAGAAATTAAAGCACATGTTCCTATTTTTGGAAAAGAGCTCTTTGAAGATGAAACGCACCAATGGAAGGTGAACTTGTAGGAGTTTAGTATGTGAGTATGTCGTATTTAGGTTAGAACTAAAAGACCAGTCACCAATCACTATTGACTAATGACCGAAAAAAATGGTAAACATTACAGAAAAAACGAATACGCTTCGAATTGCAATTGCGCAGGCCATTGTGAAAGTGAGCAAAGAAGAAACGATCGAGGCAATAAATAATCGGACCGTGCCGAAGGGAGATGTGTTTGAAATGTCAAAGGCGGCGGGATTATTGGGAGTAAAAAAAACACCTGATTTATTGCCGGATTGTCATCCGCTGCCGATTGAATATACAGCTGTGCGTTATCGCATAGAGGGCTTGAATATTTACGTCGAAATGGAGGTGCATACGATCTATAAAACGGGGGTAGAAGTGGAGGCTATGCATGGGGTGAGCGTGATTGCATTGAACATGTATGATATGCTTAAACCAATCGATAAAGGCATTGAGATTTCAACCATTAAATTGCTCGAAAAGAAAGGAGGAAAGTCTGATTTTAAAGATAAATTTCTCGATCGGAAAGATTTAAAAGCGGCGGTAATTGTTTGCTCGGATACCATTTCGGCAGGACAAAAAGAAGATAAGGCGGGCAAAGCTATTATTGAAAAGCTCGAAAAAAGTCGAATTGTAATTGGCGCCTATGACATCATTCCTGACGATACAGCAATCATTCAAGCCAAACTCAACGAGTACCATGCGCAAGGGTATAACCTTATCATTTACACGGGTGGAACAGGTCTTTCGGTGCGAGATGTTACACCAGAATCTATTGAACCACTTTTAGATCGTCGCATTCCTGGAATTGAAGAAGCGATTCGTTCGTATGGGCAAAATCGCATGCCTTATGCTATGCTTTCCAGAAGTGTGGTTGGGGTAAAAGGCGGAACATTGGTTATGGCCTTACCGGGTTCAACTAAAGGTGCAAAGGAAAGTATGGATGCTGTTTTTCCGCAGGTTTTGCACGTTTTTGGAATTTTAAAAGGAGAGCAGCATTAAAACGTGATGCAATACGTGAGTGATTTGAATGAACGTAAAAACTCACGCTAAACTCTAAGGGCTTTTTCCACTGAAATTTCAGATCCTTCGGCAAGCATTATTGATGCGGGTTCTTGTCCTTTGAGGAGGTCAAAATCTTTTCCGTAAACAGTTCCGAAATCAACCTCAATTTTATGCTCGATTACAGGATAGATTTTCCAAATAGGGTGTTTAACCTCATATTCGAAGCTTTGTGTTTTGTTAATTTTGGTATAACCCCAATAATGTTCTGTGATGAATTCTAAATCCGAACCGGGCAAAATGTCCAATGGGGTATTTTTTGCCAAAACCTCTATTTCATTCCAAAGACCTTTCTTTTTCCACCCGTAATTAATCAATAAAGTGTCTGACGTGATGTCCCATTGATGGCGCATTTTGCAGGTTTCATAATGTTCTTTGTAAATTAAATTGGCTATGGTTGAAATTGCAAGTTTTGGAACGATTTCCTTTATAAAAACAACACCTCTTCGCCAACCATCCTTCGCTTTGTGTTTAACATAAAACCGCAGATTCACTTCTTCAAAATTGATATGGAACGGAATTTTCATACCGAGCATTTTCGTATCCACAAACATAAATCCAACTACGCTTACATATGCTTTTCCTTCAAAAAAATCAAGTTCCGTTTTTGGGGGAAGGTAGGGCATCAAAATCTGAGGATCAACCGCGTAGTTGATCATAATTAACTTCCTCCATTGTGCGTTTAAAAAACTCATTGCATTTTTAGGTTTATTTTGAAGTTATATACCGTTCTTGAATAATATTAAAATGGTGAATGGCATGACCAATCATTACAAAAGCGATTGCTCCAATTGAAATTTGTTTTCCGTTTGCCGTTCCAACATGTTTAAGATCCTCTTCTGATAAGTGATTGAAAAGATAGCAATTAGACAATCTCACAATTTGATATTCTTCTAATAAATTCGATAATTTACGACCGCTTACATCCGCATGACGCGCATATTGATTTTCATCAAACCCCGCTAATTCAGTTTCATCTTTACGCATAAATCGAAGGGCGCGATAGGCAAAAATTCGTTCGGTATCAATGAGGTGTTGTACAATTTCTTTTACGGTCCATTTGCCGGCCTCATAAACGTGATCGCCTAGTTCTTCCAGCGCATCTATTGCATCCACAAAATGATCAATTCCTCCCCCTTCGAGCTGATCAATGAGATTTTCATCACTTACAAGTTCAATGTAGCTGTGATAATAGGCTGGGGCATGCTGAATTGCTTCTTCTTTTGTCATAATTTGAGGTATTACATTGTTTGTTGCAAATATAAGGGTGAATTTAATCAGTTGGTTTATAGTTTTTCTATTTAAAGTCTATTTTCGAGACATGATCGACAGGATTTCCAAGAGAAATGTTATTTTTAGTCAAATTTCACTATTATGAGAGCTGTAAATAGTATTGGATTAGTACTTGTGATTTTACTTTTTAGTGTCACAGGCGTCTATATTAATGACGTAAGTGCCGCGCGCTGGTCCGATTTTTCCTATGATTCATATTCTTTTTCATACGGTGGAAGGGCTGCCGATATGACGCAAGAAGCGATTTATATTATGCTCGTTTTCGTTCTCTTTTTTACGGGAGCTATGATTGGGAATTTGGTAAAAGTCAAAACGATAACAAGCAAAGTCATGGCTATTATTGGACTTTCATTTAGTTTATTGATTTTGCTCGTTTCCTTTGCTGTACTTTCTTCTCCTTCTCATCTGACTTTTGATGAATCGGGTGGTTTCTTCTTGATTTACGGGCTTATTTGTCTCGCTTTTTTCATTGTATTTTTGGTGCAATCCGTACAATACCATAAGCGAAGTAAAAAAAAACACAATGAGCAAATTTTAGATGAGGATATTATCTAATGAAAATAGGTTTCAGTATCTTACTTTTTTTCTTCTCTAGTGCCTCATTGTCGCAAGAAAATGAAATTGATTCGCTACTTGCAACTCTGCATAAAGCGGAAAAAGACACGACAGAAGTAAACATTTTAAATACACTGGCAGAGAAGTATTGGCAATCCAGTGATTATGCAAATGCACTGAACTTTGCGCTTGAAGCAAGGATGCTATCGCATCAAATCAAATTTCAATCCGGCGAGGGGCGTGCATTTATTAATTCATCCTTGGTGTATTGGAAACAGGGGGATTATCCTAAAGCAATCGAATTGGCTTTTCAGGGTCTTCATCTTTTTGAGGCCGCACGCAATCGACCAGGTATTGCAAGGGCTCACAATTGCTTAGGGTTAATCTATTTTAATCAGAAAAATTTTGAAGAGGCATTGATTGAATATTCGAAAGGATTGTCAATTCGGAATGAAATAGGTGATACTACTGCCATTGCAGGGTCCTTAAATAATATTGGTGAGGTGTACAAAGAACAAGGTGATCTAGACCTCGCTTTGGTTTATTTCGAAAAAGCACTTGAAATTAATGAGAAGTATAAAAATGAAAATTGGGCAGCGATTAATATTAATAATATTGGAACGATTTATACCCTTAAAGCTGAAAAGTATGAAATTGAGACGGATTACCAAATAGCTAATTTAAAAATTGCATTGGGACATTACTTAAAAGCCCTAAAAATTCGCGAAAAAATTCAAGATAAACAAGGTATTGCTCAATCCTATTTGAGTATTGGAGAGGTGAATATGCGCCTTAAGAATTATGATAAAGCACGGACTTCTTTTGAGAACGCACTGCACTATTCGACAGGAATTGGATATTTAGAAGCCATGAAATCGAGTCATCAGGATCTTGAGTATCTAGGTAGTACATTAGGGAATTGGCAAGACGCTTATTTGCATCAAAAATTATTTCGACTCTATAGCGACAGCTTAATCAATGAAGAGAATACACGCAAAAGTATACATGCGGCCATGAATTTTTCGTTCGAGAAAAGAGAAAATATACTCAAGGAAGCTCAAAAAGAGGAGCAGCGCAAACAACAATTGATTCTAATTTCTGTCACAGCTGGACTGATTTTCGCGTTAATTATTGCCTTTGTTATTCTTCGTAGTCTGCGCAGAAATCAAAAACAAAATAGAATTATTATCGCCCAAAAGGAAATTGTAGTGAAACAAAAACAACTCGTCGAAGAGAAACAAAAAGAAATAAGCGATAGTATTAATTATGCCGAACGAATTCAGCGCAGTTTTATGGCGACTACTGAATTATTGAGCAATAATTTGCCGTCCTATTTTGTGTTTTTTCAACCAAAGGACGTGGTTAGTGGAGATTTTTATTGGGCGCATCAGTTCGAAAACGGAAGTTTTTTATTGGCAACTGCAGACAGCACGGGGCACGGAGTCCCTGGCGCAATTATGAGTATTCTCAATATTTCATGTCTTGAAAATGCGGTTGAGGAAAAAGGATTAAACGCACCCGCCGAAATTTTAAATCATGCACGTGAAAAAATCATTCAACGTCTAAAAAAAGATGGAAGCCCCGAAGGAGGTAAAGACGGCATGGATTGCAGTTTAATTCGATTCGACCTTGAAAAAGCTGAACTAACTTATTCAGCCGCCAATAATCCAATTTGGATCGTTCGCCAAAACGAACTCATAGCGCTCGTTGCCGATCGAATGCCTGTTGGGAAAGGTGATAAAGATGAGATTTCATTTACACAGCATGTTGTAAGCCTTCAGAAGAACGACGTTATCTATACCCTAACGGATGGTTTACCTGACCAATTTGGGGGGCCAAGAGGCAAGAAATTTTTATACAAAAAGCTTAAAGAATTATTATTGTCGATTGCAGAAGAACCTCTGGCAAATCAAGAAGAAAGACTTAAAGCTGAATTTCTGAATTGGAAAGGTAACCTTGAGCAAGTGGATGACATTTGTATAATTGGTATTCGCGTCTAATTTTTATTATCCATTCAATTCGGAAATTGCGAGGCAAAGAAGCTGATTTTAAGTTGCTCAATTAAACTTCACATAATAGGTAGAAACAGCCATTAGAATAAAACCGATATAAAAGCTATAAGTACTCAAGATCGTATAAAATTGTACGGGTGGAGCATCATTCGATACATCAAGAAGATCGCGAGAATGTGTTTTTGATTTCTTCTTTCGGGCAAAATAAATGGGCACTGTGGGCACTAAAGCGATTAAGAGAATGAAAACTAGCATAATCAGACCGTTTGCCGCAGAAGCAATTGAGAACCTGTCCAACTTATTCCATAAAAAATAGGCCCAAATAAAAATAAGAAGGGGCGAGAATTTGTAGAGGATGTGCATAGCATTTAGTTTACCTCTGTAATATAGTAATTTCGTTTATTGAGAGGACATAAAAAAAGCCATCCGAATTTAAGATGGCTGTTCCTCTTGCAAGGTAAGGTTTAGGATTATGAAAGTTGAAATTTGCGATCGCACCATGCACTTAATTTCCAATGATTTGTTTCTAAAGCTTTTATCATTTGACTCGCCATAAGCGCACTTCCCAAGTCACCATTTCGAGCAGCTGCTTCGTGAAGTGAGATAAAGCTTTCAATTAAGGTTTGCAAATCAGTAATGAGCTGTCTTGCCATAAATTCAGAACTCAAATCGGATTGACTTTCTTTGATCAACGATTGATCCAAGTAAGCTTGCATTTTGTTGGTCGGTGTATGGCCAAAAACACGCACACGTTCTGCGATCTCGTCGATATTTAACAAAGCCGTTTCATACATGGCTTGCGTTGTGTCGTGAATGTCAAAAAAGTCGCCCCCTTTGACGTTCCAATGAAAATTTTGAAGTTTATGGAAAAACACTTGATAGGTTGACAAACTAATGTTCAACGCTTTCACGATTTCAACCGTTTCTAATTTTCTAAATCCTAAATTATTTGCTTGTTTTTTTTCTAATGTGTTCATATTCTAAATGGTTTAAAAGATTAATAAATAAGTGCCAAACACCAATTATTCTTTGGGAATAGCGTTTGAAAATTCGACCGTTCGAATAGGGAACGGAATGGTAATGCCATTGGCATCAAAAGCTTTTTTTATGGCAATAATCGCCTCGCTTTTACTTTCGAGGTAGTTTTTTTCTTCCGAAACTGTTAGCCAAAACCTTAAATCAAAATTTATTGAACTATCACCGAAGCCAGAATATAGGAATTCAACAGATTTACTTTTGTCATATTCGACTGAATCTTGAATGGCCTTAACAGCAATTTCTTTTACGAGCTCCAAGTCATCACTATAACTTACTCCACATTCAATATCAACCCGTCTCCATTGCGTCAGCGTGAAATTTTCCATGGGGTTTTGCAAGACCAATTTATTGGGAATAAAAACATCTTCACCTGTAAATGTTTTGATTTGTGTTGAGCGCAAAGTAATTGCTTTAATGACGCCATTATAATTATTTGACGTAATTGTATCGCCAATGTTAAAAGGTTTTTTGAACGACATGATGACTCCAGAAATAACATTCAAAATTGGATCTTGAAATGCTAAACCAATTGCCAAACCAAGGATACCGGCACCTGCAAGAAGTGAGGTTACCGTTTTATCCAACCCTAAAATTCCTAGGGCAAGAAAAAGACCGATTAATAAAAAAGCAATTGTAATGAGGTTTGACATCAAACGACTTACGGCTTCGTTTTGCGAAATTTTAGTTACCAAATTGAGAATGGTTTTCTTCAAATAGCGTGAAAGAAAGATAAAAATCACCATCAGGGCGATCGCTATACCTAAATTTGGTAATAGAAGCACGAAATTTTCGAGCCAAACTTCAAGCTTTGAAGCTAATTTATTGAATGCGTGAGTCATATAAAGATTTAATTGAACGATTATGGATCGTTACAAAAATAAAAGAGTGGAAAAAAGGGAAATTACCGCAAGGTTGACAGAACCGTCAGACCATATCAAGAATAATGCGATTTGATTTTTTCATATTCCAAATATACGTCAAAAATGGCAAAAATACAAGTAAAACAACCTATTTTTGATATAAAAACTGGTTTTTAAGACCTTTTTTAACAGGAAAATGAAAAATGAGAGTTCCTAATTTTTTGTTTTAATCGTTCCTGAACGATACAAATCAAGGCTGTCTTGTAGAATGCGATTAATCGTTTCAATCGGCAAATCTTTCGTTGCATCAAGGCGTAGAATTTTCATACGCGCTCGACTGCCCGTTTCGAGTTTTGGATGGTTCAGTAATTTTCCTTCAACCATTAAAAAATAAGGTTCATTTGTTTTCTTGTCGAGCCAGAGATAGCAAAAGACTTTGCCTTTGAATACAAAACAGGGCATCCCATATTTTACCGTTTCTTGTACTGCAGGATCTGATTGAAGTAGCAGGTTTTGCATGGCTAAGAAACAACTTTTTAAAGGTTCTTCTCGTTTGAGGTAGAAGTTAATGCTGTTCATTTTAAGTGATTCAATTGAAAAAATAACACCTTGCTCACTTTACCATATGCCACATTCTATATATTCTCAGAGTATAATAGTGTATTAAGCCTATTATATAAGTTCGCTTAAGCAGGAATCATTCTAAAATACATCCAAGGTGGTGCTGCAGCATTTTGATACCAACACCAAAACTCATTGCGTTTTAATTTAAGAATTCGCCAAGTCGTTGTTTTATTTGTTTCAGAAAGTAACGTATTGGTGCCCGCTTCAGTGATGCGTTCAATCCCCGTTGTTTTTAACTTTAATTTATCTTCAGTAAATTCCCAAGCTCCAGTTTCTGTGGTTATTTTAGATAAGTCAGCCGATTTATTCGAAATGGTGTAGGCACTGTTCTTGTCGAAGTTAACACGGAAATTTGACCAATCACTTGTTTGATTATCTCCATTTTCAGGTGAATCGGTAAATTCAGAATAATAGGCCAATTGCACTTTCCATGTGCGGGCCAAACGCGCTTGTTCGGTTTTGAGACTAACTGTTGGGCCATTTTCATATTTTGTGCAGGATGCAGCAATCAAAATAGTACTTAAAATAAGGAATGAATTTATGACTTTCATTGAATTTTGTTTTGATAGCCCTAATCTATGCATTCGCTCGAAAGTTTGGTGCAAAGTGAGGCTATTTTTTTTATTTATTTGCAATAATTAAGAAATCATGGTAATTAATCCCAAAACGCAGTTATTTGGCAAGCAACTTATGTAAAGTAAACGACGAGTTTGTTGTTTCCTACTTCTGCATAATTCTTATCATAAACTAAAAACACCTCGAATTTCGGTTGAAAGACGAGGTGTTACAGACTAATTATTTATTGTTTTAATTCCAAAAACGCAGGTTATTAATGAAAGCATTGATTGAATTCAACCACGAACTAATTTCATTTGTTGCACTGCTATCCACCGATTTCCCGAGTATGAAGAGCGTAAACACCCCATAAATGAGTAAGAGTAAAAAGGCACTCATTGTACCCATTTTACGTTTGGCAATATAAATAATGAAGGCCACCAACGTTAAAATAAAGAGTAAGATTCGCAGTTCGGAGACATTCACAACCGTTTCAGGACTCATAGTAATTGGTCCATAAATCATAGTGAATAAGAATAGCGGGAATCCAAGGGCGAAACAAACGTCAAAGATATTACTTCCTAAAGCGTTCGAAACAGCATCATCATAATTTCCTTTTTGCGCATCTTTCATGGAGAGAATAGTGTCCGGAACGCTTGTCGCGGCGCTTGCCAAAATAACAGCAATAAAGTAGATCGGAATATTCAATGAATCGCCGAGCCATTCGCATGACTTAACTAAAAGGAGACATGCTGAACCTATGACTAACATTGCAAGAATTAATAAACTCCATGCACTTCGCGCGTTAATTTCACCTTTCACAATTAATGGTTCAAGATTTAACGTGATTAAATTCTTAAAAAAGGAGCCTGATTCTTTGTCATCATCTTCGTCATCATAATCATCATCATCATCATCTTCGTCTTTCTCCGTCGCTTCATCCGAACTCCCTTTCATTGAGCGCAAAAGATAAATCGAATAGAGTGCATACACCCCCATCAATACCAATCCATGCCACCAATCCAAAGTCGTTCCACCTAGGAGCACAATCAATACTAATTCTGCAATTAAAAGTGAAATACCATCTCGGAGTAAAACCTTTTTAGAAACTTCAACATGACGTGTCAAGCCTCTCATAACAACAACAAGGATCACAACGGCGGGAATGATCATACCGTTAAAAATTGCCGACCCAGCAGTCGTGCCAATACCACCTGCGAAACCATCTTTGTCTTTCAAAACAAATAAGAAAAAGAGCGTTGTAAACAACTCGGGCATAGAAGAGCCAATCGCATTGATAGTTGCGCCACGCACTCCGTCTGTTAAATTACGGCCCAAATATTCTGAAGCAGCTTCAAAACCATCACTGGCACGCCAAATAATCACACAACACACGGCGATTAAGAAAATTGAAAGTAGAATTATCATTGTTTTTAGTTTTTAGTCTCTAGTCTTTAGTCTCCAGTCTCTAGTCTTTAGTCTTTAGTTCTTAGTATCCAATTAGAACTATTTACTAATTACTAAAGACCAAAAACTAAAGACTATTTATTCGTTATTGTAATCGTTACAACTCTGCCGCCAGTCTCTTTTGAAAGCAACAATTTATTGCCATCAATAAGTTCAACTGTTTTACCGATTGGAACTTCTACATCATTTGTTAAATCTTTCAGCGAATGTAAACTTTCATTTACAAAAAGCCATTGATTATTGTGAAAAATAAAATAGCCGGCTCTTTTTTTATCAGAATCGGTTAATCTTTCATTGCGAATAATGTTTCTATCGACATGCCATTTATGCAATGTTGAATTATTATATAAAACCAAACGTTGATTTTCTGGTTTCCAAACACCGGGTTTAAACTCATAGAAAAAATCGAGCACAGGAATGGAAGTATTGTATTGCGTATTGCAAAATGGACAGCGCGTAATTTTCGTATTATTGAAGACAAACCATTGCTGATCACAACTTGCATTGCTACATTTTAATTTTAAATCATCTGTTTTGATCAAAGCTTGCTCCCACATTTCGGCAGGTGGTCTTTCTCGGGGATTATGTAACCCTTTGATAAATGCTTGGTCAAATAATTCTTTCAAATAAGGGCCACAAATGGTGTAGGGGGTTGTATTTAAATCGGTCCATGGATGGAAATTTTTGACATTGTCTCCATATTCACGTTTAAAATTACGGTTACTTGCATCCGTTGGATGTTCAATAAATAAGGCTTTGGATCCCATTAATAAATCCTCCTCTTCATCTGATTCAATTGGGCCGAAAAAATTACCTCCCCGAAGTGGATGTCGATAAAGAAGATACATATAAATTAAAACAGCCAAGGCATGCAAATCTGTCAAGCGATTCGGTAAATTACGTGCAGGATCTTTTGAACCTAAATGTTTGGTCGCAATAACCTCTGGCGCAATAAAGTCAGCCGTTCCGATTACGTCCGGTGGATAAAGTCCAGGCACCACCAATCCATCAATGTCGATAATCGCAGCAGATTTAGACACGGGATCGATTAATACGTTTTTGTATGACAAATCGGAATGAGCCAAGCCGGCCGCGTGGAGCCGTTTAACTCCTCTTGAAATATTTACACAGACTTGGAAATAACTCAACCAATTCCCTAGTTCAGATTTGTCCAGTTTCAGTCGCGCTGCCTTTGTCCTAAATTTAGCACTTGCAAACCATTTGCCCTCCTTTTCTTTTCCTTGGAGCAAGTTATTGCTGTCGTATCCTTTTTTAAAGAAAAAATCTTTCGAATAGGTTGGAACAATAATTCCCGTGCGACCGTTGTCCATGATCACATCTGTTGGCCACGAGTACAAGTTTTTATAATAGTCGCCGCCCTCGCGTTTAAAGAAACTGTCGTAATATTTAGTTGCAATATTTTTTAGCCGTTCAGTCGAATTGAAATCCTGCTTATCACGGTAAATAGCCACTACGTATGTTTTGTCTGGACTGAAATAAACGTCCTTCATTCCACCGCGCATTGGTTCGCCTGTATCCACATATTGGTAGGACTTGGTGGGGTCAATAATTGATCTTACGGTCTTTTTTGTCATGCCATTTTACGTTAAAAGATGATGGCTAAAGTTCGATCATCATGATTCCCTTTGCTCCAAAAATCCATCCATTGATTTAATTGGCTTTCCATTTCTTCAGGTGAACCTCCGAAGTTTACGGAAACTTCATCTTCATTGTTACCTTTTAAATCCGCTATAAAATCAAGCCACTTTTCAGACTTTTCTAAATTGGCTTCAACTTCAAATTTTGGATCATAAATGCCATCTGTCATTAAAAAGAGATAAGAAAAATCTTCCTGAATGTGCACATTAAAGCGCGTAATCATAGGGCGCTCTTTCGAATGAAAGATGTCAGGTTGGGTGATAAAACGTGTTCCGCCACCAAACTCACCTACATCCAACCAATTCAATAATTTAGCATCCGTTTGATCTTTGTTCACGATTCCGATTGGGCAATCACCAACTCCAAAAGTCAGAAAGACATATCCGAAGTCGAATTTTTTAAAGACAACAAAAATGAGTGTGGCGTGAAAATAGTCGGCATTTGTTTTGGCTCTTGTATTATCCATTTTTTCAGGATGAGCTTGCGCAGTTTGCTCTGCAATTTTAGCGATCGTATTGTGTACGTGGAGTGTGGCTTTGTAGAGCGATTTTTTGGCATCTAATTTTGCCTCCTCCAACAGTTGCTCATCCTTTGTGTCTTCGAATTGATTTATTTTTTGCTCAAAGGAAATCAATTCACGCAGCGGCATCATATCCTTGAAATAGCGAATCACTTCTTGACACGCTAATTCTGAACCTTGACGCGAAAAACTTGCACTTCCAGCTCCATCAGAGACGGCAACGATTGACCAATCTGTTTTTTCGAAATAATGAAATCCATAATCGTCATCTCGAAAGCTTCCCACGTTTTGATGCGAACGTCCTCTTTTTGAAGAGACGACGAGATTTTTCCCACCTAGACCTTCCGCAGAGGACCGCGTATCAGGTTTCCAGTACAATGCATTTTCATCACTTGGAATGTTTTTCCAAAGTGATTTAGGATCGGGGTTAGATACAAAATTAATCTCTTTTATGTGTAGTTCGGTGTGTTCAGCTTCACCTTCCACACGAAATTTAATTCCAATTTTGAAGGCTCCATTTGTGGATGGTATTCCTTTAATTAGTCCTTCTTCTTGCTCGTAAACAAGACCAACTTCATCTAAACCAGAAAATTCGAAATATATGATCTCGCTTTGTGTCAATTTATTCCGATCGATTTTATGTTCGTATTTAACGCCTTCAGTACCATTCGGGATGGTCATACTGAGGTTCATAAAATCGAGTATCCTTGTTCTTATTCTCCAATCCGTCATAATTTCTTTCTGTAATTTTTGAATGTTCTGAATTGCTTCGGTAATATGCGTTTCACTCGCAAATTGATGAATGGTATTTTCGGGAATTGTAGAAATATTGATCCCGCTATTAATCAAAAATTTTGTAAGGTATTTCGAATAGTCTTCCATCCTTTATCCTTGTGTTCGATTGACATCAAATCCTCCTGATCCAGCTCCGTATTTACCTGTATTACCACAGCCTGGGCAAGTACTTACTTCCTCGTCACCAATGCAGTGAATTTGTCCACATTGGCAAACAGCAAAAGCAATTTGATTTCCACAACATGGGCAAGTAGGTGCACCGATTAATTCTTCAGTATTTACCTGAAATTGTTTGCTCGAATTATCCGATAATTCGGTGTAAGATTCATCCACTTGAAATGCTCCATTTAGACGATAACCTTTGGTAGGCATCACAAAATCACCGAAAACAGAATCCTTAACCTCACGTCTATACTTCATCAAATACGTACGTTTTGTGTTTTGACATTTTGCAGCTAAAACAACAAAATTATCATCTACTTGCGCACCAGGCGTATAAGATTCATTTTTAGCATCAATTGCCGACATATTATCCGATTCGAAATTGGCTAATTCAAACCCGGATTTATTATTTTCAACGCTTTCTGAGCTGGTTTTAATAGAATCTGTGACCCATTTAAAAAATTCCTTATAACTCTTAGCATCTGTATTTTCGAGTTGAAGAATATTTTCTGTCAATTGACTTAAAACTTGTTTATCTGCGCCTTTTCCTAAAGAAATTGCAACAAGGTTTGCTGTTCTTCTCCAGTTTTGATTCCATTCATTTATCGCTGTTGTGGTATCATCCGTTGGAACGCCATCCGTGAATAAAAACACAATTGGTTTCCAATCTCCTTTACGCTCGGCAGTTGTTTTAACTATATTTTTTCGAAGTTCGTACATCAAATGTCCTAAACCTTTACTCAAAGAAGTTCCGCTTCCAATTGGAAATTTGGGCGGATAAAAACTAATGATATCTTGTAGTGGAACAATTGTTTTAGCTTGTCCAGCAAAAACAACGATTGACAGCCAAACCGTTTCCAACGCATTGGGATCTGTTTTCAATTCTTGGATAATCGTTGCAATTCCATCTTGCACTTGATTGATAGGATCACCGACCATAGATTCGGAGACGTCGATTAAGAAATAAATGGGTAATCTTCTCATATTATAGCAATAAGATAAGTAAAAGTAAAAGCAGAAAAACAAGTTGTCCAATATCTAGTGAGAGCCCGTTTCCTACTTTATACGGTTTAAAGGCACGACCGAAGAGTTTAAAAATCGGTTGAAATATATTTTTAATCGTTGTAAATCGCGGTTTAAAATTTGGCGCCAAAAGGTGCTCGTAATTAATCAATTTTGTATAGAGGAATAAGCCCAACACCATGATTAAGGCAAGTATTTTTAAAAATAACATAGCTTAAATGACAATAATATCTTCAGAAGGTGGGGGAGGCAAAGAAATTGTATCGGTCGTTCCCATACTTTTATTTCCTTGTTCGATCGTATCCGATACCCACATGAAAAATTGTTTGAGCGTATTACTGTCTGCGGTTTCGAGATGAACAACCGTATCAGTCAATTCTTTAAGCGCGGCATCATCTGCTAAACTTCCGGCAGCACAACCAACGATTGCACCAAAGTTTACCGATTTAATTTTAGGTAAAGTCTCTTTGTAAAATTGCACATCAGATGGTTTTCCGTCTGTAAAAAGGAAAAGTAACGGTCGCCAATCACCCTTTTGATCGGGTGTGCTTTTTCGAATGTCTTTGGCTATTTTAGTATAAAGAAAATCGAGTGCCTTGCCCGTAAATGTCGGTCCACTTTGAGGACATGTGATCACCGGTAACTGGAATGATTGTAAATCGGTGAGTGGCATTACTTCATTCACTTCTCTGTCAAACGTAATAATACTGATCCAAAGCGATTCGGACGCCTGAGCGTCCGATCGCAAATTGTTTATCATTCCGCTCAAAGCATTGTTTAATGCCTCAATTGGTTCGCCAAACATGGAGCCAGAAGTATCTAATAAAAAATAGACTGGTAATCTTCTCATTCGGTTTTAATTTAAAAGGCCATTAAGTTGCGCAGGTAATTTACCAAGAGATGCTTTTAAGCTCACTAATAATGCTCTTTCAGTTGCGTCAATTTGACCATCACCTTGAATTTGACTTAAAAGGTAATCTGCTTCTTCTTCATCAATCGATCCTGTTGAACCTTCGTCATCCAATACATGACTTGAAATTGCTTTCACAAACAAATCGGTCCATGAAGGATGATTCGCATTGCCAGAAACGGCATCATTCAATTCAAACATAAAGTCTGCTTCTTCTCTATCAATAGATCCGTCAGCATAAATTACTTGTTCAATTTCTTTTACTTCAGCTGCGTCAATAACTCCATCTTCTAACACTGCTTTTTTTAATTCTTCTAAGCTTTTCATTTTCTTGTTTATGATTTAAAATTAAACTACTATATTAAGTTCAGAAGGCGGCGGTGGAAGTTCATTCATACCTGTTGCATCTTTCCCTGATTCTTCTACTTTGGTTGATGTAACCCCTATTGAGGCAGTTACCCATGCAAAGAATTTTGCAATACTTTGGCTGTCTGCATTGTCTAACATCACAACATTTTCTGTGATTTGTTTAAGTACACTTGAGTCCGCTCCTGAACCTGCTGCACAAGCCACTATATAACCTGTTTTTCTTCGCTTTAATTCAGCCAATCCGTTTTGATAATCATCCGTAGGAATTCCATCTGTCATGATAAAAACGAGCGGTTTCCAGTCGCCTTTACTTTCTGCGGTTGTTGTTGCCACTTCACTATCAATACATCTGCTTACTGTTGAAAGTGCATCACCTAAAGCGGTCGTTCCTGTTGCCGAAATATCCGGCATTTGAAACGAAGCTAAATCGGTGAGCGGAACAATTTGTCTTGCACTGCTATCAAAAGTGATGATACTAATAAAAGCGGTCTCAATCGCTTGTGGATTTTGACGCAGCGAGCTAATCATCACTTGTACGCCATTCTTCACTGCTTCAATGGGTTCACCCATCATAGATCCTGAAGTGTCGAGTAATAAATATACGGGGAGTCTTCTCATTTCGCGTAGTTCTGTGTGATTTTTTGAATGGTTTCAAGGAAAAGGCGATCATTGGATGGTTCTCCAATCGCATCAAATTTCCACTCTCCACCTCGACGGTACAATTTGCCCATAATTAAGGCTCCTTTTCCGCTATAGGTTGAATCTGTTACGATATCATAACTCGAGTGAATGCTATTCACGCGGGTTGGCGTTCCTTCGTACATTCTGATTTTTGCAAAGGGGATATGCGAAAAATCGAAGTTTTGACCTTGATTTAAATAGATATTAATAAAGAAGAAAATCTTATCAATATCAGCGCTTACACGATTTAAATCAACAGTAATAATTTCGTTATCCAACCCATCATCTCCACCAACATCCCCTTGGCGGTCATCACCAGTGTGACGAAGAGCTCCATCCTTAGAAGTTAATTTCCCGAGTGGATAATTATTTTTTTGCAAAAATCCGTTGTACTCGGGTGAGTAAATCCAATCGACCAAATCACCGTTTGCATTGGTCATAATACAACTCAAATCCAAATCGACATCTTCGATTACTTTTTTTGAACCGAAGAATCCTTTTTTCATTCTTTCAATTGCTCCCCAGTTTACACCGACGCAAAAGTTCGTTAATTGTTCTCCTGTTGATTTTCTTAAGTCAATCTTTTGACCTTTTGATAAATTTATTGCCATGTTATTGTGTCTTTAATGATTAATTATATTTCGTTAGGAAGTCCTCTAAACCACCTTTCATACCTGTGCCAATTGCTTCAAATTTCCACTCATCATTGCGCTTGTAGATTCGACCGAATTCGACAGCTGTCTCGACAGAAAAGTCTTCGTCTAATTCGAATTTCATAACCTCGGCATTTGACGCTTTATCGATAATACGAACGAATGAATTGCGAACTTGTCCAAAATTTTGCTTGCGCACATCTGCGTCGTGAATAGTCACAACCACACAAATTTCAGTTGCTCGTGCGTCAATTTTCGACAAGTCTATAATAATTGATTCATCATCTCCATCTCCTTCACCTGTTAAATTATCCCCTGTATGCTCAACCGCACCATCTGGACTTTTAAGGTTGTTGTAAAAAATGAAGTGACTATCAGATAGTATCTTTTTATTTTCTCCTAAAATAAATACTGATGCATCTAAATCAAAATCTTGTCCTGTTGAGCTTACATTTGTATCCCATCCTAAACCAACGGTAAAGCTACCTGTTGACAAAGTCTCTCTTTGCCCTTTTTGTAAGTTAATTGCCATATCTTTTTTATTTAATTACTTCTCCTGTAAAATGTTTATTGACAAAAAAGCCTAAATCTTCTTTGTATCCTATTCCAGACGCTTCAAATTTCCAAGCGCCATTTCTTTTATAAAGTCGACCGAATTCAACAGCCGTTTCAATTGAAAAATCTTCATCCAATTCATATTTTGCGACCACTTCATTTGTGAGGTCATTTACAATGCGTATATACGAATTTCTGACCTGCCCAAAATTTTGTTTCCGTGCTTCATAATCTTCAATGGTGACCACGAAGAGAATTTCTTGAACTTCGTCTGGAACTAAATCGAGGTTAATATTCAAGGCCTCATCATCATCCCCATCACTCGAATTACCATCAGGATCATCTCCAGTGTGTCGAATTCCATACTCACCCGTCGTGCAGCCATTTTTATCACAAGGATTACCTTCATTATGCCCTAAACCACATAAATTATTGTAGAAAATAAAATGTGATTCTTTGCTTAATTTACGATCACTATTGAGCAAAAAAGCAGAGGCATCCAAATCAAATGCATGTCCAGTTCCCTCGTTCGGGTCCCAACCAAGACCAATTGTTAATTTGTTTAGGCCAATATCAATTTTTTGACCTTTTTGTAAGTTAATCGCCATTTCGTATTGTTTTAATTCGACGTTTTGTTCGACTATTATTTTGCGCTACTCCATAAGTTCGAATGACCTCGATTGATTTCAAAAATCGTTAGCGTTTATCGGAAATTTAGGAGTTTATTAACCCTTGAGAATATTCCTTCACCGTAACCATGGTTTTGAGTCGCAGCTAAAAATATAGCGATCTTTAATCGTCTCAGTCCCTCAAGGTGGATATTTTTTTGAGAATTAATAGGTTTATTCGGACGAGGTGACGTTTGGATTGCTTGCAAAATATAAAAAGTTGGCATTCAATAAAGAATACCAACTTCAAAAAATTACAGGGGTTGTTAATGAATTGCGTAATTAACTAATAGTGATTCATAATATTGTCTTCGAATTCATAACCGTCGACAAACCCTTTTTTTGCCAATTTTTTATATTCAACAAGAGCCCATAAAACGAATTCTTTCATAAAATGAGCATCTGCTTTATCTGCATTTGGTTGATGCTTTTGGAGCATAGTTGCCAAGGGGGCTATTGAATCTAAGGCTTTGTTAAATTCATTGGTTGGCATTTCATTCAATAATTCGAAACCGGGGTTATTGATAAACCATTCTGTTAATTGATCAATTTCGTCGTATTGTCCCGGTTTTGAGAGTTTTTTGATTTCAACAAAATACTCACCGAATAGTGTTTTTATAGCATTTCCCAGGAGAATTAAGGCAACATCTTCAACCCCTTCTTGCTCTCCCTCATAAACCAATTCGACTTTACCTGTAATGGAAGGAATTGCTCCGAGGAGATCGTTCATTCGTATGGACGTTCGTTCTTCTCCTGATCGCAATAAGCGCAATTCTGCCGCACTCATGAGGTTTTCATAGGCGGTAATTGTCATCCGCGCAGAAATACCACTTTTAACATCAATAAATTCACTTTTACGCGCTTCAAAACTCAGCTGCTCTAAAATCTCTTTTGTTAATTCGGGAACGTGAATTTTCGCCGCTAATTCGTGATTTACTTTTGCTTCTTGCGCTGTAATCGAACGGGAGATTTCGCGTGTTGCCGGATAATGTGTTAAAATCTGTGACCCGATTCTATCTTTTAATGGCGTAACAATGCTTCCACGATTCGTGTAGTCCTCTGGATTGGCGGTAAAAATGAATTGGACATCTAATTTCAATCGAATCTGAAATCCTCGAATTTGGATATCTCCTTCTTGCAAAATATTGAAAAGAGAAACCTGAATGCGCGCCTGTAAATCCGGTAATTCGTTAATAACAAAAATGCAACGGTTCGCGCGCGGTATCATTCCAAAATGGATGACGCGTTCGTCCGCATAGGACAATTTCAAATTGGCTGCTTTGATAGGATCAACGTCACCGATTAGATCAGCGACTGTTACATCCGGTGTTGCCAATTTTTCAAAGAAACGATTGTCACGGTGAATCCATTGAATGGGTGTATTATCTCCCTTTTCCGCAAGGAGATCCGTCCCGTATTTTGAAATCGGTGCCAACGGATCATCATTCACTTCAGATCCTTCTATAATTGGCATCCATTCATCCAAGAGGTTTATCAGTCCACGTGCAAGTCGCGTTTTCGCTTGGCCGCGTAGGCCTAATAAATTGATATTATGTTGCGATAAAATCGCTCGTTCAAACTGCGGAATAACGGTGTGTTCATAGCCTATAATTCCTTCAAAAGAAGTTTTTCCACTTTTAATGTTGCTGATGAGGTTGTCGCGCAATTCTTGCTTTACCGACTTTGATTGGTGTCCAGTTGCTTGTAGTTCGCCTACTGTTTTTATTTTTTCTACGTTCATTTTTTTTTGTAAAGTATATAGTACTGAGTATTTAGTCTCTAGTCTCTAGTCTCTAGTAATTAGTGCTTAGTACTGTTTATTTTAAATTTAATTATTCTCACAAAAGGAGATCCTTTTACCTCGAGACAAAAGATCAAAGACTTTTTATCTAATTTCTAATTTCTAATGACCAATTACTAATCACTCCAACTTCTGCCTCTTGCCTAAATAAAAACTACCCTTTAATTCGTTTTTTTCTGTTCGTTTCGTAATCTTCAAAAATCATTTCACCTAAACCTTGAAGACCTGTATAAAAAGCTTTTCCTTTATTTTCTTTCGTAAATTTCTCCACAAACTCCATTAAATGCGGGTCTTGTGCAATCATGAAAGTGGTGATTGGAATTTGTAATTTTCTGGCTTGCCGGGCCATATTATAGCACTTATCCGTAATTTCAGGATCGAGTCCAAAGCTATTTTGATAATATTCACCATTTGGCAATCTCAAGCAACTTGGCTTGCCATCAGTTATCATAAAGATTTGTTTATTGGTATTCTTTTTCCTTCGCAATAAATCGAGTGCTAATTGGATGCCCGCAACCGTATTGGTGTGAAAGGGGCCAACTTGCAAATAGGGCAGGTCTTTTACCTTAATTGGCCAGGCATCATTTCCAAACACCAAAATATCCAAGGTGTCTTTTGGATAACGCGAGCGAATAAGTTCGACCAATGCCATTGCTACTTTTTTAGCAGGAGTGATACGGTCTTCGCCATACAAGATCATACTGTGGCTGATATCGATCATCAATACAGTACTCATTTGTGCTTTGTGATGCGTTTCATTGACAACGAGATCACTTTCATTCAGTTTAAATGTGTCAAAGCCATTATTGATTTGCGCATTTTTAATACTTTCAGTTAAGGCAATTTGCGACAATGAATCTCCGAAGGAATAGTTGCGGAATTCGCCACTTTCTTCGCCCCCTTCACCAATGTGCTTTGTTGTATGATTGCCTCTACCAGATTTTCTTAGTTTGCCAAATATTTGATTTAAGGCATTTTGTCGAATGGCTCTTTCTGTTTTTTCAGTAATAGACATGCCTCCGCCTTGTTCCGGATCATCTTCACGTAAATAGCCTCGTTTTTTTAGATCTTCAATAAAATCATCCAAGGTGTATTCGGGTGTGCTTATTTTATATTCTTTGTCCAAGTGTGCCAGCCAATCTAATGCTTCGTCAACATCTCCAGATGTATGCGTGATGATCTCTTTGAAGATCTCAAAAAAGCGATCAAAAGGTTCCTTTTCTGGTTCGACATATTCTGAAAATACAAATCCGGTAAGTGGTTTTTTGTTTATCATGGATTGTTTTATTCTAGTATAACAACTGAAACTGTTGAATGTTTGTAAAAAAAGTGATTCTTAATGAAGGACGAATGAAATACTGAAACATTAGTTTCGGCTGCGCCGAGAGTGAATAGTTCTTCCAATTTGTTTAGAAAAGTTCGTTTTTGGTTTTTAAACCTGTATCTTTTAAGTATTCCTAAATATAGTCGCAATTCAAATACGGTGAGGTATGCGCAATTAGACTTTTCTAGGATGAAAAGCCAATTACCGTCCAATCGCCGCAGTTTCTTTGATCTTGCTTCGTCTATATTTCGACTGTCAAATATTTTGGACATTTTCCCCGAATCTTAATGTGTACAAGATACAAAAATGGTTTGTCAATAAAGGGAAAGAAAAGAAAAGAAATGAGAAATAAATTCAGCGCTTCGATATTTTATTACCTGTGATTGTCCGTTGTAACGTGCATTTAAACCGGTCAATTTCGGAGTTGCGCTTTTTCGTGTGCTTTTGACTTACACCACTATTTACACGTTTGCGCCATAGGTTAAAACTAGACCGTTTTAGTTGTCCCCGCATGAGTTTAATAACCTCTTTTTCAGGTAATCCAAATTGCACAGTTATAGCTTC
>Ga0222668_1000248_pt1 | contig 38365 bp, 23 predicted proteins | sample AntAcemetagen728_FD_179823 | JGI IMG/M metagenome (GOLD analysis project Ga0222668, IMG submission 179823) | Saline water microbial communities from Ace Lake, Antarctica - #728 | ecosystem: Environmental > Aquatic > Non-marine Saline and Alkaline > Saline | place: Antarctica: Ace Lake...
CGAAAAGGCAGGGCGTTTGCCGAATTGTGCGCCTTGACGTTTTTTGAAATCAAGTACCGATTTCCAGCCGATTTGTCCGAGAGCGAGGAAAACCTTGACGGGCAGCAAATCCACCGTCTGTTCCAGCCAGGCGTGGCAATGTTCCAGTTCTTCGCGGGTCGGTTTATTCGCCGGTGGCGCGCAATGACAGGCCGCTGTGATGGCACAGTTTCGCAGTTGCAATCCGTCAGAAATGCTTTCTGCTATTGGTTGACTGGCAAATCCGGCTTTATGTAAGGCGCGAAAGAGCCATTCGCCACTGCGGTCGCCGGTAAACATTCTGCCTGTTCTGTTAGCGCCGTGGGCGGCGGGCGCTAATCCCACAATGAGCAATTCCGCATCCGGGTCTCCAAAATTAGGAACTGGTTTCCCCCAGTACTCCCAATCTCGAAAGGACTTACGTTTTTCTTCTGCGATCTTCTGACAGTGGGCCAGTAATCGCTCACATTTCGTACAGCCAATTATGAGCTGGTTTAACTCATCCCACTTCGATTCAGGCATGATCTCCTCTTGAATTCCGGTTCATTCCGGGGAATCCGCCGGGTTGTGACATTTGTGATTATTAGTCCAACTGAGCCAGTTAAATGCAAAAGATCTGCACTACCAATACCAGCAAACAGGCGATCCCGTCAAACCAGACTCTATATTTAAGGAGACCATTTTAAAATCCAGGCTTGAAAATCCGTCTAATGTCTCTTTAGGATAGATGTGACTTAGATAACTGCCTGGCGAGTGCCGATACACGGTCTGTCATCCATTTACTGCTTTTGAGCCCCTTTCAGGAAAAGCGATTGTGTCGAAACTACAACTTCCTTTAATGTCACTCGTGGCTGCGATCCCTGGTGCCTATTTAACCTACCTGTTGGTGATGGCATTTTTGAATCACGCAGAAGCGATGTCGACCACCTTACTCGGCGTTGCTGGCCTGACACTATTACTGAGCGGGTTTCTGGTGTTAATGCCCCTTGGCGCATTAATCTTTGGATCCAAAGGGGCCTCGAAGAAAAAAGGGAAAGACGAGGATTCGTTTGAAACCGAAGCAGTAGACGAAGATGAAGACGATATGATCTCTGATTCGGCTGCGGAACTTTCTGACGAATTCGAAGATGACGAATTCGAAGAGGACGACGACGCGTTGGCTTCGGGAGATGATCTCGATTTTGATGAAGCCGATGAAGTCAGCGATAGTGAAGTCAGCGGCGAAATCTCAGACGATGAGTTTGATTTTGAAGACGACGACTACGAATTCGATGAGGATGATGAAGAGGACAAATAACGGTTGCTTGTCCTCTTGCATCCCCCAAGCTGCTGGTTTATTTCAGATGGTCCTGAAAAAACTGATCCATGTCGGCTACCATGTCATGAAACCACGGCAGTTGATTCCAGCAGCCATGTTTGCCTTTCGGGTAAACTTTAATGCCGGTCTGCACGCCGAATAACTTCAGCTTTTCGCGCGACAGCGTATTTCGTTCCGGCAGATCAAACTCACCTGCCATAAATAACAGTGGTGGTGTCTTCTTGGAAAGGTGCAGAGAGGCATCGCTGAGTCGATACAACGCGGGATCTTCATCAATAGTTTTTCCCAGCCATTGATTCGAATAGGAATTTTTAGGGTTCTTTCGCGAGCGTTCTGCCACGGAACCAGAGGCCATCTGCATCGGGCCCGCCATGACGATGGCTGCCTGCAGCGCGGAAGACTGATCTTGATGCCCCGCGTCACCCTGTAATTGTTTGGCATGCGGGGCAGCCGCCATCAGTCCCACGAGATGTCCTCCGGCTGAACCGCCCACGGCACCAATGTGTTGTGGATCGACGTGGTATGCGTTTGCCTCTCCTCGTAAAAAGCGCACGGCGGCATTGCAGTCCTGAATTCCTGCGGGAAATTTGGCTTCATGTCCCAGACGATATCCCACCGCCATTGTGACATAACCACGTTCACAAAGGGCAATCGCCAACGCACGGAACTTGGCTTTGTCTCCATGCATCCAGCCTCCGCCGTGGACGACCACCACTGCAGGAAAGGGACCTTTTCCCGTTTTGGGAACGAAAATATCAGCCAGTAATTTGCGGGTGCCAACTTGGCCATATACGACATTCAGGTGCGGCGAGACGGAATCCGGCACAGTTGTTGAGGGGCGTTTTATTTTTGTCTTCGTTGCGGATACTGTCGCTGGTTCCGGAAAACACCCGTAAGCATTCATCCGCTGGCGATACAATCCACCAAAGCCGGTAATGTATAAAGAACGCATGTCTTGATCACCAAAGGCGCAATTAATCGGGCGTGTGGGCGTATGAATCTTCGCCAGCAGTTTGCCTGCCGGATTCCAAATCCAGATATCAGCCGGACCGGCACAATAGACATTGCCTGCGCGGTCGACCGTCATTCCATCGGCGCCTTTATCCGGGCCGTCATCCATTTTGGCAAACAGGCGACCATCCTCAACGACTCCCGGTTTGGTAACTGTATAGGCCCAGATCTCTTTCGGAACGTAGGCGGCGACATAGAGCGTTTTCCCATCGGGAGAAAGAATCAGACCGTTCGGAGTTTTGATGTCTTTGATCGCGACGCTTTGTTTTCCTGCGGGAGAAATCCAGATCACCTCTCCCTGGCCTGTGAGTGTATAATAGATTCCACCCTGTTGATCAACGACCAGATCGTTGGGTCTGCGGGGAGGCTTGGCATCCGCTGGTTGACCGGCAATCGGTGTTTTCTGTTTCCCATTCAAAACACTGATCTGACTGGCACCATTGTCTGAGAGAAATAATTTCCCGTGATTGAAGTAGCTGGCGCTGATGCGTCCGGCGTCGTCAAGAAAAACCTGTACCTTGCCCGATCGGGGATGATAGCGATACAGCTTGCCGCCTTTTACGTCAGGAAAATAGAGATTGCCTCCCCCGTCCCAGGCAGGACCATCGGCCAATTCGAAATCGGTTGCGATGGTTTCCAGAGGCGATGAGGTGTCGACGATCGAATCGGCGGCGAAACCGAGATTGTGAAATACCACAAGCGAAAAAAGAAAAACGGCGAGCTGTTTCATAAATATTTCCTATAAGCTGAGGCAATGATGAAAAATCAGTCATGTAAAGTAAGAAGCCTGTTATTGTCTGACGAGACGTATTTGTCGCACGTCCATGACGGCATTCTTGGCTTTATGTAGCGGTTTCAGTTGGAGCGTCTGCACGCCGGTTTGATCGATTTTCAGCTTACCGATGTGCCGTTCTTTGAAATTCTGAAAATGGCCAGTATCTTCTACGGTAAACTTCAGGTTTTGATCATCAACAGACAGTTGGACTTCACTTCCTCCCTGTCCCTTTCCACACCCTTGGAGAAGGTAGACGTTAAATACGCCGGGTGTTTTCAGGTCCAGCTTCCATTCGCACCAGTCGTTCTCATTGGCCCAATAGCCGACGGTGTTTTTATGAGGCTGTGGCTCGTAACGTAACAGTTTGCCGTGCACGACGGCATCTTTGGCATCCAGAATGACTTGTTGCTGTTGATTTTCCTGAATCACTTTCGGTTTGACCGGGAGAAACGGCGGCTCTTTGAATGCGACGATCACTGACGCTGGTTGGGGCAGCGATTTGGGGAGTTGAATTTCCCATTCCTGAATACCCGGTTTCAATGTCAGCGGTTTTTGCTCTACATCGTCAGCAAAATAAATCGCTTTAAGGCGATTGTTCATGCGCGGAATCTGAATGCTGCGGAGTGGACCTGTCTGCGAAATATCCAGTTTCAGTCCCTGAGGTAAAGCGGTGATCGTGCCCCACTCTTTCTGAATGGGAAACCGTTTTGTTTCGGACTGCGGAGAGGAATTCATTTCTGCTTTGAGTTCGAAACTATAGAAAAAACAAATCACTGCCCCTACAATCAGAATGGCAGAAGGAGAGGGGAGAGGATTTCCACATTTCCGAATGAATCGCAACGATAAGTCCTGCATCAAACTAGCGCCTCTATAGAAAAACGAAAAGCAAGGGAAGTGAAATCTAGATCCCATTCTTAATGATCTGATTCATCAGTTCAATCGATAACAGAGTGAATGAGGCAGTTCTCCACAAGAAACATCGGCTGGGAAAATTGATGACGAATACTGAGACAGACAGGAAACAGAAAGACATTCATGAGTAACGCAGATCAGGTACCCGATCAAATCATTGCAGAGACCCGCTTCTTGAGATTGATCAAACGCGGACGCTGGGACTTCGTCCAACGTGTGAATACGACTGGGGTGGTCTGCCTGTTTCCACTCACGACTGATGCTCGTGTGATTTTAGTGGAGCAGTTTCGCCCTCCCGTAAATGCGCCGGTGATCGAATTTCCGGCGGGACTGGCCGGCGATCTTGAGGGACAGGAAGATGAGGCACTGGAGACAGCCGCCTTACGGGAACTCGTAGAAGAAACCGGTTATCAGGCGCAGAAGATAACCTCGCTGGGTTCAACGGTCTCCTCTGCCGGACTGACAGACGAAACAGTCCACTTTTTTCTAGCACTGGATTTAACCAAAGTCTCTACCGGTGGAGGTGATGAATCAGAAGAGATCACCGTACACGCTGTCCCCTTTGCAGAAATCGAACAATGGTTACAGGCGGCTGAAAAACGTGGTTGTCTCTTAGATGCGCGCATTTATGCCGGTCTTTACTTTTTATCTAAATACATTCCGTAAAACCTCTGGTCAAACTCCTGTTTTCAGCGGTTATTCGAGATATAATCAACTGAGTCAATCTTCATGGATCTGCCTTACATCAGCCTTTTCAGAAAAAGAACGTGAATAATATGAGCGAAGAATGGATTGCCGACCGAATGCACCTGATTGATGCTTCAGGAATTCGTAAAGTATTCGACCTGGCAGCTAATATGAAGAATCCGATTAATCTCAGTATCGGGCAGCCCCACTTTGATACGCCGGAACCAATCAAAGAAGCCTTATGTCAGGCTGTGAAAGATGGCAAAAACGCGTATAGCCAGACTCAGGGGATTGCGCCGTTGATTGAAAAAATTCAATCCCAGGTCGATGCCGCCTATCACCACGATGATCGACAGGTCTTTATTTCCAGCGGTACCAGTGGCGCCTTGATGCTGGTATTGAATGCACTCATCAATCCCGGTGATGAAGTAATTGTCTTTGATCCTTACTTCGTAATGTATTCCCATCTTGCCAAAGTTGTGGGTGGCAAATTAGTGTTTGTGGAAACGTATCCGGATTTCTCAATTGATATTGAAAAAGTCCGTGACGCGATTACCGACCGTACAAAATTGATTCTGTTTAACAGCCCCAGCAATCCTACGGGGCATGTCGCTAGTGAGGCAGAAACCCGCGCTCTGGCAGAATTGGCAGCAGAAAAAAATATCGCGATGGTCAGTGATGAGATCTATCGTTCGTTCTGCTATGATGAACCTTTTGTCAGCCCGGCGACGTTCAATGAAAATGTGATCGTGATCGACGGGTTCAGTAAATCGCACTCGATGACGGGACATCGTCTTGGCTTTGTACATGGTCCCCAAAGCGTGATTCAGCAGATGATGAAGCTGCAACAATACACGTTTGTCTGTGCGCCGCATCCGGTGCAATGGGCCGGACTGGCTGCCTTGGATTGTGACGTTTCGGATCGGGTGGAAGAATACCATCAAAAACGCGATCTGATGCGGGATCGCTTAGCCGACAAATTCGAAATTTCCGGGGCACAGGGCGCCTTCTATATGTTTCTCAAAACTCCCTGGGGGACGGGCACGGAATTCTGCACGGAAGCCATAAAGAATAACCTGCTCATTATACCCGGTAATGTGTTCAGTAATCGAGATACGCATTTTCGTATTTCCTATGCCCAGGAAAACCCGGTTCTGGAACAGGGGGTCGAAATCCTGAATCGGCTGGCAGACTTGAAAAAGTGAATAATCAGCCATAAAACATAAGGAACTCTTCGTTGCAGCCAGTTTTTTGGCACAAATAAAAACTTTCTCTATACCTGACAGGGTATCACCTCTATTATGGAGAGTGTGTGCTTCTCTGTAGCAGGCATTAAACGACTTACGATATTGCCAGACAACGACTTATGCCATCTGACGACCCACAGAAAAAAATCAGCAAGGTTTCGGCTGGAACGGCCGGTAAAAGTTCCTCGCCACCCCCAATTCAGGGGGGAGATGCTTTTGCGCAACAGACTGCTGGTTTTGGTGACTCAGATTCATTGCAGAACACGATTTACCGCGCCAGCGGTTCTGCTCAGTCACAGCATCAAAGGGAATCGGTCAATCTGATTGGTCGGCAGTTGGATGACTTCAAGATATTGAGAAAACTGGGGCAGGGAGGGATGGCCACTGTTTATCTGGCCGAGCAGGTCTCGCTCAAACGAGAAGCTGCGATCAAAGTCCTGCATGATGAATTATTGAACGATGAAACGCATCTCAAACGTTTTGAACGTGAAGCGAAAGCGGCCGCGGGTTTGACTCATCCCAATATCGTTCAGGTTTATATGACGGGCGAGTTCGAAGGCACCCATTATATTGCCCAGGAATATGTGCGGGGCGTCAATCTCAGAGAACATCTCGCCCGCTATGCGCCGCCCGATTGTACTTTGATTCTGCGAATCATGCGTCAGGTCACCGCTGCTTTAAACGCAGCTGCGGAGAAAGGGATCGTGCATCGGGATATCAAACCCGAAAACATCATGATCACTTCCCGAAAACTGATTAAGGTAGCCGATTTTGGTCTGGCACAAATTGGCCAGTCGGAAGAGCGGGTCAATCTGACGCAGGTCGGCACGACGATGGGCACGCCTTTGTATATGAGCCCGGAACAAGTCAATGGCAGAGCCCTCGATCAACGTAGTGATATCTATTCGCTGGGTGTGACCTGTTATCACCTGATCTCGGGACGTCCTCCGTTTCATGGAGAAACAGCGCTGTCAATTGCCGTCAAACATTTGAATGAACCAGCGCCTTCTCTGAAAAAACGCCGACCTGATCTGCCGGAAGAACTTTGCGATCTCGTCCACCGTATGATGGAAAAAGATCCTGATAAACGGCCTGCGAACGCGGCCGATCTCATGCAGGAAATAAAAAAAATTCCGGTACAGGCGTCTGTGAAACAAAGGCAAAACTGGAACTCACTGATTCCCTTTCAAGGCAACCGTGGATTTCAGAAACAGCTTCTTACATTTTTATTGGCTTCGCTCTGTCTGGGCAGCGTGGCTGCTGCCATCGGTTGGGTGAATCGTCCCGGCGATCCTTTCGATCTTCCCTTTGTCGCACAGGCAAGCGGGGCTTCTGGTAACGAAACTTTTATACCGCATGAAAAATCTGCGATGACACAATACTTTCGCGCAGTGCGCATGAAAGACAGTGAATTTGCCTGGAAGGCTGTCATTGATTATGTTCCTGTGAATGAGTTTTACAAACCCCGCGCACAAATTCGACTGGGGCTGTTATTGATCAAGCCAGAACGCTATGAGGAAGCAAAAGCGATTTTTCAACAATTGATCGACTCTGGTCAGCCTACGTTTGAGGTCAACGGTTATGCCGGTCTGATGGTTCTCGAAAGTTTAAACGGGAATGCACGCATATCCCAGGATCTTTGGGAATCACGTGTAAGGGATCAACTCAACGAGCCTGATTCAGAGCTTGATTCAGAAATGTACGATTATGTCGACAATGCACTCAGGAAGAATGAAAATACTCTGGGAATTAATAACGAGGAATCTCGCAAAAAACTCTTTGACCTTACTGATGATGAAGCGGAATCTCTGGGGCCGGAATCGCCGTCAGGTGACTCTGGCAGAGTCCAGGGTGAGTTCTGATAATCTTCAGAGGTCCAGATTACAGGAGAGCTGTCTTTTTCAGAGAAATCGTCTATAATATTTCCTGATTCCGCTTCGATTGTCAGCGACAACGGGTTTGGAATAATGCGTGGGGCTGCATTTCGTCAGTCCGCTTACTGGCCGGGGTCGTTCAACTGATTCAGTCAGATGTCATCAGTCACTTTCAAGTATAGCCGGGCACAACCGTGGCGATTTTACAAATTTTAAAAGGGAAAGTTCCCGAGCAAATCATCGAGCTGAGTGGTGACCGAGTCATTATGGGCCGTCATCCCAACTGTGAGATTGTGCTCGATAACGTCGCAGTCAGCCGCTATCACGCGCAAATTCTGGAAAGTCATGGCTTTTATTACCTGGAAGATCTCCATAGCCGGAATGGAACACTTCTGAATGGAACAATAATTGAAGGCCGCACGGAACTGCACGAAAACGATACGATCAGTATTTGTGATATTCAGATGCAGTTTTTACTGGACTATCAGGATACTCCCGATTTCATCGACTCGGCCATTCAACAGACAATGGAAGTCAGCAATCGTCCTTTGAAAACGGAAGCCCAGTCGTTGGATATGGATGGCAGCTCACCAAATGAAGGAGTGCTGGATGGTTCATCGATTATCAGCCAGCTCGATTTGAATACCAGCAGTCACTTACGCATCAGCGTGAAGCCGGAAGTCAAACTGCATGCGGTACTGGAAATCAGTCAGATCCTCAGCCGTGCTTTGAAACTGGATGAAGTGCTTCCCCGAATTCTGGATGGTCTATTCAAGATCTTTGCGCAGGCGGATCAGGGCTTCATCATGCTGCAGAGCCCGGAGCGAAAAAAACTGGTCGTCAAAGCCACCAAAGCCCGACGTCAGGCAGATGAAGATTCGATTCGAATCAGCACGACGATTGTTCGTCAGGCGATCATGAGTGGCGCTGCGATTCTGAGTGCTGACGCGGTAGAGGATGATCGATTCAAAATGAGTGAGAGCATCACCTCACTCAGAATTCGCTCGATGATGTGTGTGCCACTCGTCTCGCAGGGGGGAGACATTCTGGGAGTCATTCAAATTGCAACACGTGATATCGGTCAGCAGTTTGACAAGGACGATCTGGACGTGCTGGTGGCGATTACACAACAGGCGAGCCTGGCGGTCGAAAATGCCAAGCTGCATGAAGATCTGGTCAAGCAGCGCGATATCGAACGCGATCTGGAATTTGCCCATCAGATTCAATTGGGATTACTGCCACATAGCCGACCGAAATTCAAAGAATATGAGTTCTTTGATTACTATGAGTCAGCCCAGAGTGTTGGCGGTGATTATTTTGATTATATCGCGCTTCCCAATGGAAAACTGGTCGTCACATTAGGCGATGTGGCCGGCAAGGGTGTTCCGGCAGCGATTCTAATGGCGCGCCTGTATGCGTCTGCACGATATCAGATTCTTTCCAAGCCATCGGCAGACCAAGCCTTGGCAGAGTTGAATACCGAAATTGCTTCCAGCGGCGTCGGTTTGCGGTTTATCACTTTTGTGATGGCAGTCCTCGACCCTAAGAAACACACGGTGTCACTGGTCAATGCAGGTCATATGGCACCGCTGCTCAGAAAAAGTGCCGACGGAACCGTCGTCACTGTCGCACAGGACAAATCGGGAATGCCTTTGGGGGTTTTAAAAGACCAGACTTTCCATGTGGAAACGTTTTCACTGGAAAAAGGGGACACACTGGTGTTCTATACGGATGGAGTCACTGAAGCGATGGATACGGAAAATAATCTTTATCACCGCACGCGTCTGGAAAAATACATCGAGTCCGGTCCGGAAGAAGTTGAGCCGCTCGTGAATGGCATCCTGTCTGATGTTGAGGCATTCAGACAGGGGGCATTACAAACAGACGACGTTTGTATTGTCAGCTTTCGACGCAAAAAATAAGCCACTCTTTCAGAACCCTTAGAAAAAAATCGAGGTTCTGATTTGTTTCCACTCTTCAGGCGAGGCCCACTTTGACAACGGATGTACTCTCAATTCTCGGAAACGATGGCAAGGTAGCCCAGAGACTCGAAAAGTATGAGAATCGACCTGAGCAACTGGAAATGGCCGAAGCGGTGGCACATGCCATCGAACAGAAAAAACATCTGTTGGTGGAAGCCGGTACGGGGGTCGGCAAAAGTTTCGCTTATCTGGTCCCTGCCATTCTAGCGACCTGTAAACAAAACGAAACGCGTTCCGGAAAAGATCGGAAACGTCTGATCGTTTCTACGAATACGATTAGTCTGCAGGAACAATTAATTACCCGTGATATTCCTTTTCTGAATGCAGTCTTACCGATCGAATTTTCTGCGGTGCTGGTAAAAGGACGCTCGAATTACATGAGTCTCCGCCGTCTGAAAGGCACCGTTGATCGGGCAGGCAGTATTTTTTCTCGGGAAGATGAATTAAATCAACTCGATCAGATCGTGCAGTGGTCTCGCAAAACCACCGATGGCAGCCGTTCCGATTTGGAGTTTCGACCCATTCCGAAAATCTGGGATGAAATTCAGAGCGAACATGGCAACTGTCTGGGGAAACGGTGCGGGACCTACAACGAATGTTTCTATTACCGGGCACGCAGACGCGTCTGGAATGCGGATGTGCTGGTGGTCAATCATGCGTTGTTTTTTTCCGACCTGGCATTACGCCGCGACGGCAGCAGTATACTGCCCGATTATGATACAGTGATTCTGGATGAAGCACACACGATTGAAGCAGTGGCAGGAGACCATCTCGGTTTGTCCATCACTAACAGCCAGTTCGATTACCTGTTCAACAAGCTGTATAACGACAGAACGCAAAAGGGACTCTTGCTGCATCACAATCTAATCAAGTGTCAGCAGCACGTGACGCGACTCAGGTTTATGGTCGAGGATTTGTTCGATCATTTACTGGAATGGCAATCCAGTCTCGGCCTCACCAATCGACGCATCAGGCAACGGCCTCCGATTGATAACCTGGTCACGCGGGAAATGAAATTATTGGCGGTGCAGATTTCTGAATACGCCTTTACTCTGAAAAACGAGGAAGAAAAGATCGAACTGCAGTCAGCCGCTGAACGCAGTTCCGCATTGGGAGACGCCTTGGAGAGTTGGTTGAATCAGCAGGCCGATGCCGATTCGGTGTACTGGGTTGAAGTCTCTCAAGGCCGACATAAGCGGATCAAAATGGTCAATGCACCAGTGGATGTCGGGCCGGTTCTGCGAGACGAACTGTTTAATCAGGCAGATACAGTCATTCTCACCAGCGCCACCTTGGCGGTGGGGAATCAGGACTTCAGCTTTACGCGTTCACGACTGGGATTAACGCAGTGCGACGAATTGAAACTGGGCAGTCCTTTCAATTATCAGGAACAGGTCCGACTCATCTTGCCGGAATCAATGCCCGACCCCGGCGAGGCACCCGCGGCGTATGAAGCGGCGGTCGCTAAGAAATTAAAACAGTATATCGGACAGACAGACGGGCATGCCTTTGCATTATTTACCAGTTATAAAATGATGACACAGTGCGCGGATCGCATCAGTGGTTGGCTGCAGGAGCAGAATCTGGCCTTGTATCTGCAGGGGGAAGGTCTACCAAGATCGCTCATGCTTGAGCGGTTTCGCAACAATCCGCGGGGCGTTCTGTTTGGGACGGACAGTTTCTGGCAGGGGATTGACGTACCCGGTGATGCTTTGACGAATGTGATCATCGCTAAACTCCCTTTCAGCGTTCCCGATCATCCATTGCTGGAAGCACGGGTTGAAGCGATCCGCAGCAGAGGCGGAAATCCGTTTATGGATTACCAGATTCCCGAAGCCATTATTAAACTTAAGCAGGGCTTTGGTCGACTGATTCGTTCCGCCAGCGATCGCGGGCAGGTGGTCATTCTTGATCCGCGGGTTCGTACGAAACGCTATGGCCAAATCTTTCTGGACAGCCTGCCTGAATGCACCGTGATCATTGATAAGGACGATGACTGACGTTCAAAGCAAAGGTAACTGGCTGCGCGAGACGCTGACCTGCGATTGATTTTCGCACCGCAATTTGATGAAGTTCAGTCCGAGCCGAAAATGATATCGCTGCTGCAAAAAGAGCCGCCAAAATTATTTGCCAGTGTGACCACCTGGTCCATTCCTTCCAGGAACAAACTACGGCTCAAATCGGTCAGGGGATGTAAAAATAACGACCATAATACCCCGTCACCAATGGCATAACGCGCATCCAGTGACCGATCGAAGTTGGCTTCCATCACGTCCCACAAATCGTCTTCTTCCAGGTCGTCTTCTTTAATAATAGGCGTCATCACGCGCACACGATCATGTTCTTCATCAACAATCAGAAACAGAACACGTTTGCCGTATTCGATTTTCCAGCATCCCTCTCCTGATTCCAGGAGGGTACTTACCTCATCAATTAACTGTGAGATCGATTGCTCGTTCAACGCCGTTTTTATTGTCGCAATCATTGTCCTACTCCTTGAACATATATCCCAAACTATTGAAATAAAGGATCGGCTTTGAAACAAACCGAACCTGAGATCCTGTTATCTGTCCAAACCCTTACTTTCAGGACGTCTGCCCTTCTGTTGTGAATAAGATGTGCTACCATTTCTGAAATGGGGCTGATTTCAATGTCCTTCTAGCTCCTATTGTTTATCAGTTGACTCCAAAAAAGCAACATTTTTTTTGATACGTTGTAGAATTCTATTTTTTATCGATATCAAAACAATGCATTCAGACTAAAATACTCAGTTAATCATCTGTGTTTCTCAGCTTTGATCAGCCTGAGAACGATCACCTTTCTTTCATAGCTCATTCGGAATTCCTTTGACCACACACGATTCTTCACAGGCTGACTCAATGTCAGAATTGAATAAAGATTATCAGGATTTGCTTAACGGCAATCATCTGCAGTGGAATAATCTACGTACCTTCTCACGTTGCCTGGGAATTGGTGGACAAGGCGTCGTTTATCTGAGTGCACGCGAAGGCGCGGATGGTTTCAATATCCCCGTGGCCCTCAAATTGTTTTCTCCGAAACGCTATGATAATAGTGATGTCTATCAAACGGAGATGTCGCGACTGGCGCAGGTTGCCGCGCGTGTGGCACGGGTTCAGGAAAACCATTTGGTTGCCGTTCAGAACTTTGTGAAACGAAATCGCATCTATATTATGGAAATGGAATGGGTCGACGGATATGACTTGCGCAGCCTGCTCACGCCGGCGACATTCAAACAGATTCGCGAACAGGTGACTTCACGCCGTTGGAGAAACATCAATGACAATGTATTTACCAAAGGGGTTCAACAACCTCGCTTGAAACCGGGCATTGCCGTTTCCATCTTACGTGAATGTCTGGCGGCACTCGCTGCGTTGCACCGCAACGAAATTATTCACTGCGATATGAAACCCGCCAACATCATGCTCAAACGCAGCGGGAATGTCAAAATTATTGACATTGGTTCGGCCATTGATTTAAACAACCTGCCTTCGAATCAGCCCTGCACACCAACCTATGCCGCGCCCGAAGTGCTGGCAGGGAAACGGGCGACACCTCAGTCCGATCTCGCCAGCCTCGGTTATATTCTGATTGAAGTCATCACGGGTTTTCAGCCGTTTGCCAATTTGAAATATTCCGAATTGCTCAAAGCAAAACAAAATATATTGCAACATCTACCGCAGTGGTTCCCCGCCGAAGAATTTGCCTTAAGCGAACCATTAATGAAACTGATTCATCGCCTCGTCCACCCCGACCCACTCGAACGTTTTCCCAGTGCCGAAGCAGCCGATCTGGCAGAAGACGGTGCTGCCGACTTCCATCGTCTGCTCGTCAAAAGCGATCTTCCCAGTGATTATGAAAACGAATTGCGTTTGTGGATCGAAGAAGTCGAAACCGATTATTTCGATGCCGGACAATTTTCCTCCGATCCGGATACCACAGTGTTCACGACGCAGTTCCTGCAGCAATCGCAAAATGATTCTTCACTCGAGTCCTGATTCGTTCTGGATTCATACGATATCTTTACATTGCTTATTAACTCAATTGCTGAGCATTTGCTTTCGATCCTCGATTCACTCCGAATTTTTTGATAATCCTGATTTGCTGTTCCCCTCAAAGCCTGTTATTTTGACGTATAAGTAGTATCAAAGACTCAAAACCAGCCTTAGAGGTCCTTCCGTGAAACAGCGTCTCACCATTTTATTGCTCCTGTTCGTTTTCTTATCCGCAGATTTTGTTTCTGCAGCGCCCCCGATGTTCGAATTGAAATCTGGTGACCGGGTCATTTTCCTGGGAAATACGCTGATTGAACGGGCACAAAAGTTCGGGAGTTGGGAAAGTCTCTTTTTGCGAAGCTTTCCACAGGCAAAGCTCTCATTCCGAAATCTGGGTTGGAGTGCCGACACCGTCTGGGCCGACTCGCGAGGAATCTTTGATCCGCCGGCCGTCGGTTATCAGCGGATGCTCAAACAAGTTCAGGATTTGAAACCGAATGTGATCCTGCTCGGTTATGGCGGCAACGAAGCGTTTGCCGGAAAAGCCGGTTTGCCCGCATTTCAGAAGCAACTGAATCAGTTGATCGCCGATCTGAAGCCCACCGGTGCCAGGTTGATTCTCGTTTCCCCGCATCGTTTTGAAAACCTGGGTCAGCCGCTGCCTGATCCTGCAGCGCATAACCGGGACCTGCAACTCTACTGCAACGTGTTGCAGGAAACAGCCGCTCAAGGCAATCATTACTATGTCGACCTGTATACTTCAGTGATTCCCGAGCCCGCTGGTAAACCACAACGAAAGTTAACCTCCAATGGCATTCATCTGACAGAAGCCGGCTACAAGAAAGCCGCCGCAGTTATTGCCGCCGATCTCGGCTTAAAACCCGTTACCGTTTCTCCCTCTGTTGAGCAGGAAGTGCTGCAGCTAACATTCGAAAATAATCGCCATTACTTTTACAACTGGCGACCGCAGAATATCACCTATCTATTGGGCTTCCGCAAACACGAGCAAGGCCAGAACGCGAAAGAACTGCCACAGTTCATTCCGCTGATTGAAAAAAACGAGACTGCAATCCACGACCTGATTTCATCTCAGTAGCCGTTTTCAATCAAGGTTTGCTCCCGAAAATATTTCCGACCTGTTTTTGATCTCTAAAGGATCGTTTCCGTGATAAATCAAGCCGCTCTCCCGCTGAACCGAATATTTGGTTTTTCTTTTTGTGTGCTTTGTCTGCTGACGACTTCCCCTGTCTGGGCACAACGCGACCTGACGGACATTCCGCCAGCCGACCCCGAGCTTGAACGCAGATCGTTCAAAGTGGCAGAAGGTTTCGAGGTCAACCTGTATGCAGCCGACCCACAAATTGCCAAGCCGATTCAGATGAATTTCGATGCACAAGGCCGGCTTTGGATTGCGGCTTCCGAAATTTATCCGCATATCAAGCCAGGTGAAAAGGCGAACGATAAAATTCTGGTCGTCGAAGATCAGGACGGAGACGGCACCGCAGATAAAACCACCGTCTTTGCAGATGGTTTATTGATTCCGACCGCCGTCATGCCGGGAGACGGGGGCGCGTATGTCGGAAACAGCACGGAACTCCTGCACCTGAAAGATACGGACGGCGATGGCAAAGCAGACGTGCGAGAAACAGTGCTCGCCGGTTTCGGCACCGAAGACACGCACCACATTTTGCACACGCTCCGCTGGGGACCGGGGGGACACCTTTATTTCAATCAATCGATTTATATTCACAGCCACATCGAAACACCGCACGGTGTCAGCCGTCTGAACGGAGGCGGGATCTGGAAATATCGACCCGAAACGATGGACCTCGAAGTCGCCATGCGGGGCATGGTGAACAGTTGGGGCCATCATTTTGATCGCTGGGGACAATCGTTCTGCACCGATGGTGCTTACGGTCACGGTATCAATTACACATTTCCCGGAGCCGCCTTTGTCACGGCGGTCGGCATGGACCGCATTCTGAAAGGTTTGAATCTCGGCAGCCCCAAACATTGCGGCTTGGAAATTCTGAGCGGCCGCCATCTGCCCGATGACTGGCAGGGAAATATGATTACCAACGATTTCCGCGGGCATCGTGTCTGCCGTTTTGTGGTCACCGAAAATGAATCGGGCTATGTGTCGCGGGAACAGGTGGAAGTCATCAAAACCGACCACGTCGCCTTTCGTCCGATCGATGTCAAAATGGGACCCGACGGCGCGATTTACATTGCCGACTGGTACAACCCGATCATTCAGCACGGCGAAGTCGATTTCCGTGATCCCCGCCGCGACCATACACACGGGCGCATCTGGCGTGTGACTTATAAAGGCAAACCGACGCTGCCTCGTCCCAAGTTGGTTGAGGCCACCAATCAGGAATTACTGGATGCATTAAAACTGCCCGAAGAGTGGACGCGTCAAAATGCGAAAAATGTTCTGCGGGAACGCGGACAGGCAAAAGTCGAAAGCGATTTGAAAACCTGGTTACAGAACCTTTATCCGAAAGACCCGCAATTCGAACACAATCAACTGGAAGGGCTCTGGGTGGCGCAATGTATCAACAGTGTGCAGCCGGAACTATTGCAGAGTTGTCTCAAATCGAAAGACGGCAGAGCCCGCGCCGCCGCGATTCGTGTGGCGCGGCATTGGAAAGACCAAATTCCTCAAACGTACAAGCTGATCGCGCCGCTGGCCGGCGATAGTCATCCACGTGTACGACTGGAAGCCGTTCGCGCACTCTCGTTCTACGATCAACCGACCGTCTTAACGGACGCCTATCAGGCCCTCGATCATCCCGTCGATGAATTTCTGGATTATGCCCTCTGGCTCACCACGCGCGAAACGAAATCAATCTGGTTGCCGCAGGTGCTCGAGGGAACTTCATCGCTTCAGAAAGATCCGAAGAAACTTCTGTTCGCGTTAACCGCCGTCAATTCACCGGAAGTCACACCGGTGGTCACAAAACTGATTCAAACTGGTCAGATCCCCGCCAGCGAATTGCAGACCAGTCTGAACCTGATCGCAAAATTTGGTAACGCCAACGATCTACAGCAACTGTTTGCACTCGCATTAAAACCAGAAACGAAATCGGCACAACAAGCGGCTATTTTGCGAACACTGGCGCAAGCGTTTCAAGCACGAAAAGTGCGTCCCGCCGGTAATCTGGGATCGCTGCAAACACTGTTTGACTCTCAGAGTCTGCCCGTTCAGCAGGCGGCCATTGATTGTGCGGGGCTCTGGAAAATTGAATCGTTACAAACGCCGATTCGCGAATTGGCCGAATCCGACACGACGAAAATCGAACTACGTAAATCATGCCTGTATGCGTTGGCCCGTCTGGGGGGCAAGGAAAATCAGAATCACCTGTTGAAGTTGAGTGGAGCCAAGAGTTCAGAGAATCTCCGGATTGCCGCCGTTGCTGCGCTTGCAGAAATGAATCTGAAACTCGCCGCACAGCAGACAGTCAGTTTGATGAATGAGGATACAACACCGCAGCAGCTTTCCGCTCTGTCGAATATCTTCCTGCAGCGAAAAGGGGGCGCGGGTGTGCTTGTGAATTCGCTTAAGGGAAAAACAATTAGCAAAGACGCCGCCATTCAACTGGGACGTTTGATTCAGTCAACAGGTCGCTCCAATCCTAACCTGGCAAAAGCCATCGCGGTTGCAGGGGGCTTAACCAGCACCGGTGCACCACAGCCCGTGATCCTTTCGCCGGCCGAAATGGCCAGCATGGTCAATGATGTAAAAACTAAAGGCGATCCTCATCGGGGCGAAGCCATTTTCCGTCGGGAAGATCTGTCCTGCATGAAGTGTCACGCCATTGGAGGTGCCGGCGGGAAAGTCGGTCCCGATATTCTCAGCCTCGGCGGCAGCGCGCAGTTAGACTACATCGTCGATTCCCTGTTGAATCCGAATAAAGCCGTCAAGGAAAACTACAATGCGCTCACCATCGTTACCGATCAGGGGAAAGTCTTCTCTGGAGTGTTAGTACGCCGCACGGACAGTCAACTGGTGCTGCGGGATGTGAATGACAACCTCATGAATATTCCCCTGGATCAGATCGACGAAGAAGTGCCGGCCGCATCACTGATGCCCGTTGGTTTACTCGATAAGCTGACAAAACAGGAACTGATCGATCTGACCCGCTTCCTGTCGGAACTGGGAAAAACAGAAGCCTACACCGTCGGTAAAGATCGTGTCGTTCGTCGCTGGCGAGTGATGAAAGGGACGCCGGGAGCCATGAACGCGATTCGTCGCACCCGACACGCGACCGCTGCCACGGAAAACGCGGCGTTTGTCTGGGAACCGGCCTACAGCCGCGTGGATGGCAATTTACCCGTCAGAAACTTTGACGAGATCGGCAAGCTGCACGTTTCGAATCGTGCCAAAGGAGCCGCCTTTGTTCGCTGTGAACTGGAAGCGACATCACCCGGCAAAACGATTCTGAAATTCAATTCCATTGACGGTCTCAAAATGTGGATCGGTGAAAAACCGGTGGTCCTCAAACCGGAAACCGAACTCGATCTCAGCAAAGGCAAGCACCGTCTGACCTTTGCCATCAATCTCACTCCCGAACGGGACGATTTGCGTCTGGAATTACTCGACGCGCCCGGTTCACCCGCACAGGTCGCGATAATTAACGGGAAATAAGTAGAATATCAAACTCACAGCGAGATCATTCCGATCTGACAAACTAAACCGCGTTTTGAGTTTAAATTCTGGAAGCGTTCCGGTTATGATGAACACAGGCAACTGGATGCCGATGGGATTTAAAACGCAAGAAATCAGCCTTTGATCATACAAACTGAGATTTTGAGGATCGGGGCGCGAATCAATCTTTTCTGAAATTCATTGAACAGGAGCGCGCGATGTCAACAACCACAGCCAGTGATCTGTATCCCGAAGTCAGAGCTTTTCTCGAAGGTGGTCCTCTGAAAGGTGTGGTCGGGGGGAACGAAATCGAAGCCAACGGCGGTGAGACGTTTGTCACGTCGGATCCGGGATCGGGTAAACAGTTAGCTGAGGTCTTTAGCTTTCAGGCCGCTGACATTGACATGGCCGTCGATGTGGCTGATGCCGCCTTCCGGAAAACGGGTTGGGCGCAAATGCCCCAGAATGAACGCAGTGCGCTCTTGCATCGCCTGGCAGACGAAGTCGAAAAACAAAAATGCGTGATCGCACAAATCGAATCACTGGACGCCGGCAAGATCGAAGCCCAGGCACAAGGCGATGTGCAAAACTTTGTCGATACAATTCGCTACTTTGCCGACTTGGCACAACACGTGCAACGTCGTTCCGTTCTGGCCGTTCCCAAACATGAAGCCTGGACCGTGCGTCAGCCTTACGGGGCCTGTGGGTTTATCTTTCCCTGGAATTTTCCCTTCCTGTTGATCGGCTGGGGAATTGCTCCCGCTTTGGCAGCCGGGAATACGGTGGTGATCAAACCCGCCGAAGACACACCCATGTCGGCCATTTATCTCGCGCGTCTGGCGAAGGAAGTCGGCATTCCGGATGGCGTGATTAACGTCGTTCCCGGAATTGGTTCGGTCGCAGGGGCCGCGTTGTCTGGCAATCCCAAACTCAAACGCATGTCATTCACCGGTTCTCCTGAAGTGGGCCGCATGGTGGCTGAATCCTGCGGTCGCAATCTGGTACCGGTCAAACTGGAACTGGGCGGTAAAGGGGCCGCCGTCATCTTTAACGATGTCGATATTTCTGATACCGCGGAAAAACTGGTGAATGCGATTACCTTCCATACGGGGCAGGTCTGCTGTGACGCGACACGCTGGCTGGTTCACAAAAATATCTACGATGAATTTGTCAGCGAATGTGTCGATCGTCTAAAGAAAGTCCAAGTCGGCTATCAGTTGAATGATTCCTCGCAGATGGGGCCCGTCGTGAATGCGAAGCAGCATCAGCGCGTGCTTTCTTATCTGGAAAAGGGACAGGCCGAAGGCGCCGAATGTCTTCTGGAAGGGGGCGTCGCAGACGTGCCCGGCTATGAAGGCTACTATGTGAAACCGGCACTCCTGGCGGGTTCACTGGACAATGTGGCGGCCCGCGAAGAAATCTTCGGGCCGGTCGCCTATCTGGCGCCCTTTGAAAGTGAAGAACAAGCCATTGAGATGACCAACAGCACCGACTACGGCCTGGCCAACAGTGTCTGGTCGTCTGATCTCAGCCGTGCCGCCCGCGTTGCGGAAGCAATGTGTGCCGGCAATAGCTGGATCAATGCTCATAATGTCTTCGCACACGGAATTCCTTATGCCGGCATTAACAAGAGCGGTATGGGCGGCGGCGTGTTGTCCGTGGAGACACTGTTCGACTACTGGCGCAGCCTGTCCGTCGTGCGACCGCTGTAATTTATTTAATTGATGATATTCACAGACCCGCAGGTGGTTTCTCACAGGAACACTTGCGGGTCTTTTTTTTCGCAATATCAGCCCTTTCATTGATAAAATTTGTACATTCAAATTCAGACGCAATAAATGGTTAGGACGTATCGATTCCTTCCTTGACAGGCCCCGTTCTCAGGCTCTAAGATCAAGCTAAAGATCCGTTTGCTGGGACCCACCTGTTCTCCCGGACCATGATGGCATGGTTTGGTTTCTAAGAGACGCACCAGGATCGCTTTGAGGTGATTAAATACAGGGCATGATTAGTATGCGTTCCCTTTCCCTTTTAATATGGCTGCCAATCGTCGTTTTAGGCGCTACCTTTGTTTCTGTGTTTGCTGCAGAGAAAAACAAGCCTCCACAGACGTCGGCCGAAGCCAGAATCGATTTCAATCGGGATATCCGCCCGATTCTTTCCAATAACTGTTTTTTCTGTCATGGCCCCGATCAGGCGCATCGCGAAGCCGATCTGCGACTCGATACGAAAGCGGGCGCATTTGACGTGACTGATGGCAGTGCGGCCCTAGTGCCGGGCAATCTTAAGGAAAGTGCGCTGATCCAGCGGATTCTCGCGACCGACGTTGATGAGCGGATGCCGCCCGCCGATACGGGAAAAACTTTGAAGCCCAAAGAGATCGAACTCATCAAACAGTGGGTCAGGCAGGGCGCTGAGTGGCAGGAGCATTGGGCCTATCTCAAACCCGAACGCGCGCCCCTGCCTGCAGTCAAACAGGCAAAGTGGCCACGGAATGAGATCGATTATTTTGTGCTGTCGCGACTGGAAAAGGCGGGCATCACGCCGTCAAAAGCAGCCGACCCAAGGACGCTGGTACGACGCTTGTATCTCGATCTGCTTGGCCTGCCACCCACGGCGGCAGAAGTCGATGCGTTTGTAAATTCGAAAGATCCCAAAGCGTATGAAAAACTGGTCGATCGTCTGCTGGAATCGCCCCGGTATGCCGAACGGATGACGTTGACTTGGCTCGATCTGGCCCGCTATGCCGACACCAATGGCTACTCGATCGATGGTGGTCGTCATATGTGGCTCTGGCGGGACTGGGTGATTGATTCGTTTCACAAGAACAAACCCTATGATCAATTTATCACCGAACAGATCGCCGGTGATTTAATTCCGGAAGCCTCCCCGTGGCAGAAAGTCGCCACCGGTTTCAGCCGTAACCACATGATTACGCATGAAGGGGGCACGATTCCAGAAGAGAATCTGGTGAATTACACCGTCGACCGGGTCAAAACGACGTCGGAAGTCTTCATGGGCTTAACAATGGGCTGTGCACAATGTCACGACCACAAGTACGATCCGATCACAATGAAAGACTTTTATCAGTTCTTCGCCTACTTCAATAACCTGGAAGATAAGGGACTGGACGGAAACTTCGGCATCAACTCGGGACCCAAACTGAAAGCGAAGACCGAACTTTCTTTTGCGACTGCGGAATTGAAGAGGCTGGATCAGGAAGTAAACCTGATCCAATCCCAATTGAAGCATCCCAATGCAGCCAAGCTGGCCGCGTGGGAAAAGCAGGCCCGTCAAGAATTAGCGCAGCGCGGAAAAGAGTTAAAACTTCACGACTTGGAAGTCGTCAAGGTTTCCGATCCAAATACCCGGACCGCGTTTGAAATCAGTGAAGCAGGGCACGTGCTCGCATTGACTCCCAGTGGACGATCTCCTTCCATCTCATTGAAGGTCAAGCCCGGAGTAGAAAAACTGACCGGCTTGCGAATAGTGTTCTATCCCAATGAAAAAATGCCCAACGGAAGTCTCGGGCATGGTAAGAAAGGATCGTTAGAGGGGGGATTTCTTCTCACCAGTTTTGCTGCTTCGGGAACGTCGGTTCCCTCTGATCAGGTTGACCTGTATGCGATGTTTCAGGTTGCTAAAATTACGGGCAGCGCCGCTCATCCCGATTATCCCGTGGAAGACTGCCTGGACCCGCGTGATCATACTGGCTGGTCGCCCGCACCACAAAATCAGAGTCAGCAGAATATGACGGTCACTTTTGATCGACCGCATGAAACAAAAGACGCACCCTATATCACGGTCATGTTGGTTTGGGGAGATGGCAAATTTCGTTACAGTCAGAAGTTAATGGCCGGCGATTTTAAAATCTTTGGGATATCAGGAGTCGATGATGGAACGAATATTCCGGTTGAGATTCAAAGACTATTGTCCGTTCCTCAGCAGGAACGCGATGAAATTCAAACGGCGGCTCTGAAACTCTACTATAGTCAGATTGCCCCCGAGTTCAAAAACCTGTGGTATCAACTGGCGAACCTCAAAGAGCGCCGTCAGATGTTGTCGAATTCGTTTGAGACGATGGTCATGAATACCGCGAAGAAACCGCGCGAGACATTCATTTTGAATCGTGGGCAATATGATCAACCGACCGAAAAAGTCAGCACGGGCGTGCCCGGCTTTTTGCCCGGACTGCCTGAGAAAGCGCCGGCAAACCGGATGGCGCTGGCCCAATGGTTGACCGCGCGTGAAAATCCGTTGACGACACGCGTGGCCGTGAATCGCTTCTGGGAAATGCTGTTTGGTCAGGGAATCGTTTCGACGTCGGCTGACTTCGGTTCGCAAGGCGATCCACCTACACACCCGAAGTTGCTCGACTGGCTGGCGGTTGAGTTTTATGAGTCGGGCTGGGATGTCAAACACATCCTGCGGAAAATTCTCTTGTCGGCGACCTATCGTCAGGCATCAGCGGGAACGCCCGCACTCTGGAAGCAAGACCCGCAGAATCGTCTGCTGTCCCGTGGTGCCCGGTTCCGTCTCCAAGCGGAAGCAATTCGGGATGCGACGTTGAAAGTCTCCGGCTTGCTGGTCGAACGTGTGGGCGGGGCGAGTGTGAACCCGTATCAGCCCGAAGGACTCTGGCGGGAAGTCAGCCATTATGGAAGTTCACCCGCGACGGCGCAGGTCTTCGTACAGGATCATGGCGAGAAATTGTACCGCCGCAGTATGTATACGTATTGGAAACGGACCGTGCCCCCGCCGAACATGCAGACGTTCGATGCACCGAATCGGGAAGTCTGTCTGATCAGTCGGGCGCGAACGAATACGCCGTTGCAGTCACTGGTGCTGTTGAATGATGTGCAGTTCGTAGAAGCCTCGCGGAATTATGCAGAGCGAATTATGAAACAGGGCGGGCAGGGCGTGGAAACGCGGATTCAGTTCGCGTTCCAGGAAGCACTGGGGCGTCAGCCGGAAGCGTGGGAGCTGAAAACGGCGAAAGCCGCCTATGAACGTGAACTGAAGAATTATCAATCCGATGCAAGTGCCGCGCTGGCTTTGCTGAATCAGGGAGAGTCAAACCGCGATGAGTCACTGGCGCCGGCTGAAGTGGCTGCCTGGACCGCGGTGGCCAGCATGCTTTTCAATACCTACGAATTTATTACCCGAGGATAGTTATGGACCCTGTTTTCGAATACGAACGCAATTTGACACGTCGCACGTTGTTGGGAAAATCCGCGCGGGGCATCGGCGGGGCAGCTTTGGCTTCTTTGCTGTACCCAGAGTTATTCACGCAGACTGCGAACGCGGAATCGACGGCGCTTCCTGAAGCTGTGAAGCAGATCGCTCCCAAAGCGAAACGCATCATTTATCTGTTTCAGTCGGGTGGGCCTTCGCATGTGGACCTGTTTGACTATAAGCCGGTCTTGCGCAAGCTGCATGGCACAGATCTACCCGATTCCGTCAAAGGCACGCAACGCGTAACGGGCATGACCTCCCGACAGAAATCGTATCCGGTGGTGGCCCCGTTTTGGGAGATGAAACAGTGTGGCGCACATCAGACCTGGATCAGCGAGCGAATGCCTTATACGCAAACCATCGCCGATGACATTACGATTCTCAAATCGGTCAACACCGAAGCAATCAACCACGACCCCGCGATTACCTTCATCAACACGGGCACCCAGCAGATCGGGCATGCCAGCCTTGGTGCGTGGCTCAGTTATGGTCTGGGCAGCGAAAACGAAAATCTGCCCGCGTATATGGTGATGCTCTCGCAGGGAACCGGCAAGAATCCGGGGCAGCCGCTGTTCGATCGCTTATGGGGTTCCGGCTTTCTGCCACCCAGTCATCAGGGAGTGAAATTACGCCCCGGCTCCAGTCCGGTGTTGTATCTCGCGAATCCGGCGGGTATCGACCGCAAGCAACGTCGCAAATTACTGGATGATCTGGCGACGTTGAACCGGGGACAGGCCGAGGAGATTGGCGATCCCGAGATTCAGGCGCGCATCAATTCGTACGAAATGGCGTACCGGATGCAGACGTCGGTTCCGGGGTTGATGGATCTTTCCAGCGAAACGCAGAACACGTTTGAAATGTACGGACCCCAATCGCGTAAGCCGGGCAGTTTCGCGGCCAACTGTCTGCTGGCACGCCGGATGACCGAACGTGGCGTGCGGTTTGTGCAACTCTTTCATCGTGGCTGGGATCAGCATGTATCAATCAAAAGCCAGTTACCCAACCAGTGTCTCGACGTCGATCAACCTTCAGCCGCTCTGGTCAAGGATCTGAAGCAACGTGGACTTCTGGATGAAACGCTGGTGATCTGGGGCGGCGAATTCGGCCGCACGGTTTACAGCCAGGGCGCCATCGGCAGCCCGAGCGCCGGGCGGGATCATCACGGTCGCTGTTTCTCGATCTGGATGGCAGGCGGCGGTATCAAAGGCGGCTTCGAATACGGCAAGACCGACGATTTCTGCTACAACATCGTCGAGAATCCGGTTCACATTCGCGATATGAACGCTACGATCCTGCACTGCATGGGCATCGATCATCGGCGTTTGACCTATAAATACCGCGGCCTCGACGCCAAGCTGACAGGCGTTGAAGAAGCCCACGTGGTACATGATATTCTGAGCTGAGCCGTGGTTTGAGACTACCGCGAGCGGCAGAAAAGGCCGGAAACGCATATTGCAGGACACAGCAGTTCTGGTCTACATTACGCGCAGAGGGGAATTTATATCATAAACTGCGTAGACTGGGAGCTTTAGTCCTGTTTCTGGACTAACGCCTGCGATGAAGCCGCCGGTTGTCATCTGACTGCTGTGATCAGCCTGCTATCATCAGATTGAGAAAAGGATGTTTTCGATGCGGAATCTGCCAGTCCCCCTGCTGTCGGGAGTGTTTCTGCTCCTGTGTAGCTTTTCCGCGTGTATTCCCGTCCCGATGACCACCCCGGAACTCTATCGACCGCTCTCGTATTTCAGTCCCGAGGAGGACAAGCTGGAGTTCGAGACACGACTGGCAAAATTTGATCTGGCAATTCAAGTGGATGCGACGAACGTCAATGCCCGGTTTGCCCGTGCGGTGCTCTTGATGGGCGTGGGAAGATATTCCTCAGCCGAGGATGAACTGACGGCCGCGATCAAGGCAGCGAAACAACAGCCCGAATTCAGCTCGGCTCGACTCGCTTCCATTTACGTACACCGGGGCCTGCTCCGCTGGGACGCCGAGCAGGTAGATCTGGCCATCGCCGATTATACCCAGGCCATCAAACTGGAACCGGAAGACTGGGAAGCCTACTTTCACCGCTGGCAGGCTTACCAATACCAGGAAAAAACCGAACAGGCAGAACAAGATCGAAAGCGGGGCCTGAAACTCAAACCAAGCGTCTTCGAAAAAGAATACGTATTACGCTACGACGGCATTGTGCTCTAGCCGGTGACAGATACGGATTGGTTGTCCGCTATGTCCGTTCTCTTTCAGCAATGGTCACTCCATACGGTCAGAGATCCTCCAGATTACGGGTACAAAACTCAATGATCTGCGGATTTCCAATTTGCTCGCCGATGGCCTTAGCCTGCTGAAGTAGCGACTTGGCTTTCGAGATCTTGCCCAATTTCTTGTAGACGATGCTAAGGTTACCGAGAGAGTTTCCCTCTCCCATCCGGTTGCCGATCTCACGGGCGATACCCAACTGCTGTTCGAAGAAGCCAATCGCTTTCTGGACCTCGCCCAAATCCTTGTAGGCGATGCCGAGGTTGCCGAGTACATTGCCTTCACCGTGTCGGTCACCGATTTCCTGAGACATGACTAGGGCCTGCTCATAGTAACCAATGGCCTTATGAGCCTCGCCTAACTTGTTGTAGGTGACGCCGAGATTACTGAGTGCGTTGCTTTCACCTTGCCGGTCACCGATCTCACGGACAATGGATAGCTGCTGCTTGTAGTATCCTATAGCTTTCTGTATCTCGCCCAAAAGCCGATAGGGGATGCCGAGGTTGCCGAGGACGCTCGCCTCGCCCTTTCGGTCACGGATCTTCCGAAAGATGACCAAGGCCTGCTCGTGCGAATTAATAGCTTTCTGTAACTCGCCCAAGTCCTTGCATGCGATGCCGAGGTTGCTGAGTGCGGTGCCTTCACCCTGCCGGTCACCAATCTCTCGGACAATGACTAACTGCTGCTCGTAATAGCCAATGGCTTTCTGGACTTCGCCCAAATACCTGTAAGCGTTACCAAGGTTTCCGAGCGCACTGCCCTCAAACTGCTGGTTGCCGATTTCCCGGGCGATGATCAGAGCCTGCTCGTAGTAGTTAATGGCCTTTCGGACTTCGCTGAGTCGATAATGTGAGAGTCCGATCGTGCCCAAAAGTGGCCCTGTCAAGTTGCGGCCCAGTTTTGTTTGTATCTGTTCGGTGAGGAACGGCTGCAGCACGCGCAAACCCTCGCGGACGCGTCCTCGTTCTTGCAGCCATTCCGATGCCGGTCCTAGAAGCACATAGGACCGGTCGAACTCTCCTGCTGCGAACAAGTGGTGGCCGGCTTCAATATCGGTATTGATGTCGGGAGAATTCTTTGCCGCGGCTTCGAGATATTCGCCCAGACGGTGGTGTGTTTGGATCTGTAGATCGGGTTGTTCGCCGTGCGCTGTGCAGATGAAGCGTTGGGTCACGGGATGTAGCGTGAAACGGGTACTGGTACCGATTTGGTCCTTGCTCACACGGACCCGCAGTTCCAGTTGTTCGAGTAAAGAGGTTTCTCGTAGACGCTGGGCTGTTTCGAACGCGGTGTCTGGTGGTTCGTCGGGTTCGCCGAGGAGGCCGAGCAGGTCCCAATCGACGGGTTCCCTCAGGACAGTCATGCGGTACAGAAAGCGCTGCGCGGGCTCGTCCAGCACCCGATCCCAGAGTTCCTGGAGCAGGAGATTGTCTTTCAGCTTCTCGGCGACCTGAGGGAGGCAGGGCTGGACGAGCTCCTCCCACTCCCGTTCGAGTTCCTCCCGCTGGGGTGGATTTGAGAGAGTCCACTCGCCGTGTTTGTCGCGCCAGTTCACGAAAGCGTGTTCCACCAGGTCGTTTGCGTATTCCACGGCCCGCGGATGCCCGTCGAGCCGCGCGACCAGATTTGCCCGCGTATTGGTTGTGAGCCGCTGCAACGCGGAAAACCAGGCGGTCAGGCGGAAGAGCGCGTCGGCGGGTAGCGGCGAGACAGGCAGCAGTGCGCTGTTGAAGTCGTCGTTGCGGTAGCGACAGCTCGCGATCAGGTAAAACGACTGCGTGTCGCGGGCCATCTGATCTATGGCCTTCCAGATCGCCTTCAGGGCGGGCTCGGCCCATGTTCCGAAAGCCGCTGATTCGCTGTCATCCTCTGGCCCGATCAGCAGTGATTCCAGGTTATCGAAATAAAGCACGATTCCTGGAGCATTTTGGACGAGCGTCCCGAGGAAATCGACAAAACGCTGGGCGGCGTCGTCACCGGCGGCCTGATCGACCTTCTGGACAACGCCCTCCCAGTCCAAACCGAAACGGTCCCGACAGTATTTGAGTAGCTGTACGACGAGGGCTTCGGCCTTGTTCTGTTCTCCCTCGACTTCCTGACACCAGAGGGTGCAGACGTTTGCTGCCTCATCTGTGAGCCAGGGGAGCACCCGCTGCGCCAGCGTACTCTTGCCCAGTCCGCCGAGCCCCTGCAGCACGAGTACGTGATCGCCCTGTCGGATGCGGCGACGGATCTTGTGTTGTTCCACGCGGCGACCAATAAAACCCGTTTTAAGAACCTTACGGTCACCAAAAACCTCAAAGTGTCGTTGGAGGGCTTTTGAAGTAGGACGCTGGCCTGCAGGCTGGGAAATCGAGAGCGGCCACTCGGGGCCGCGACGGTAGAAGACGAGTTGCGACCAGGCGAAAGGGTGCGTGTCGATGGCGGTCTGTTCCGCGTTCGCGTCATCAGCCGCTCTTTCAGCCGCTTCCGCGCGTGCCTGGCTGGGACGAAAATGCGAATCGCCGTCAAAGAGCGGATTCTTCAGGCTTTCGCGCGCCAGCCGCACTGCGTCGCGTGTGGAACGCCCCTCAGCGATTGCTTCATAGATCGTCTCTTCGGCCCGCGTGGACAGCTCATCGACGATGGGGCCGAAGTAACCGACGACCTCGGTGACACCCGCCTTGTGAAGTTGCACCGCCGCACTTGGTGCGCCCGTTTCTTCATCGTCGAGAACCGCTGGATCGTTGCCGTGGCAGCTTGCCAGATAGAAGAACGGGGGCAGGCGACGCTCATCGGACAAACGTTGTCGCAGGCCTTTGATGATCTCGCTGACTTTTACACTGTGGTCACGCCCTTCGTCATTCTCGAAGAGCAGTCCGCCGGGCATGCCGTGCCCGGAGAAGTGGATGCCCGTTGGCTGTTCTTTATCGACTGTTTGAATTAGATCTTCCAGCGTCCCTAACTCGGTCGGCACCATCTCGCAGCGGTCCGCGGTCGCGAGCGTGATCCGATAGCTCTCCGCTTCGTAACTGAGGTTGGAGTCTTCAGGGGCCGAGACATTGACGACGAGCTTGAAGGGCTGCGTCGGTTCGCGAAGTAACGTCTCCCCGGCGACATCCGTCGGCGTCGTGCGAATCAGATCGATGTGACCCTCGCGCACAAGAAACTCGTCGTTTAAGTGCAGCAGTTCCCACGGCAGCGAAAGCAGCAGGTCATCGTCACTGCGGATCTGGATGACCGGTCGCGGGCGGTCAGGGGTGAACGCGGTTGCCAGTCGCTGTGCCTCTTCCGCATCGAAGAGCGTTTCGAACAGCGCATTGCCCAGCACACGCGCGTGGCGAAACAGGTCGCTACGGTCAGTCTGTTCTGTGATCGTTTTGCGGTGCAGCTTTCCGAATTCGAGGTGCGCGATGCCGAAGTTCTTGTCGGCCTTCCAGGGGAGCGGTTTTGTCCGCGAGGAGCCATCGGGGTGAACCACGTTCAATTCATCTACGTCACGCGTGAGTGTGAAGACCATATCTCTTCCGAGCACCAGCCGTCGCGCATCGTCGGTGGGGAGCGTCGATGGATCTCCCACCACCTTGAACAATTCATCGGCGACCCGCGCGGCGTCCCGGTCAATGGCGTCTGTGACCTGGGTGGCTTTGAGAATGGTCGGCTGATCGACGGCATCGATCTTGATCGGCAGGAGTCGACCGAGGGGACCATGCTCTGCCAGATAACTGGTCCATTCCTGAATGACCCAGGGGTGTCCTTCGGTATGGTTCGAGAGCACAAGCACCATGTAACGGCTGTTGGCCAGGCCATCGCTGATTTTGACGACGAAATTGTCGCCTGTATCGATTTCAAGTGAGTCGACAAACACGCGTAACCCGAGCGCTGTAAGCTGGTCCGCGAGTGTGAGGACCCACGCTTTGTCTGGAGTCGCGTGCGAGAGGAAGAGGTCGTATTCTTCCAGTGTCTGTTCGCTGTCTGGCATCTGTCTCTCCGTGTTTCGTTTCCGGCTCGGCGACCGAACGGGCCGACGCCTTTAAAAGAGTAGGGGAGTTGCTGCGATACGCGGATCACTGAAACGAGGGGATTGTCCGAAATTGTACACTAGGCATTATTGTGTATATAAATGTATCTGCAGGCAAGGGGCACGGGTTGGAAAATCGGCAGGCCGCTTTCCGGAACTCAACATGCGCTGGCCTTTCGGCAACGATTCCAGGTATTGTGGGGCCGGATCAGCATCGATGCTTTTCAATCAGACATGGTGCATCCGACTTGGTGCGCTGAAGCAGAGACACCCACCGCAGGAGGGGACAGGCCCGCATCGCCCCCCCCTGCGATAAAGTGCCTGCTTCACTTCGCTACTCGACCTTGAATTAACCGATGGTTTGAGAAAAGTAACTCATGCGACTTCGCGAGATCTTCGACTTGCCCGAAATAAGTGGTTGCAAGACACAAAACCATGAGAGCGAAGAATGCGGCTGTTTTCATATCAGGTTCCTTAAGAGGCGAGGACCGAGAAGTCTGCAAACGTAGCGTAAATGGTGAATACAATCACGACTAGGATGATTCCGGCTGGTTTGGCGAATTGCCACGGCGTCAGATCGACGGCTCCCACGTCTTCCTGTTCAAATTCGGTTTCGCGAGGGGTGAACTTACCAATCACCAACATCACAATCAGTAACCAGATGAAGACCAGCCCTAGAAAATGGAATTCGTGCAGAGAGGCGACAATCTTATCGAACGGCGACACAAAGTATCCAATGGCGATGAGGGTGAAACCTTTAATTAGTGCGACTTTAGCGGCACGAGCGGGCACGCGTTTGGTTAACATGCCCATCAGAACCACAGCAAAGATGGGAATGAAGTAAATACCGTTCATTTTCTGCAGGTAGCCGAAGATGCTCGTGGTATTCGCCAGGAGGGGGGCAAGGCACATCGCTACCACGGCGACAATCCAGCCAAATATTTTTCCCGACCTCACAACGGCTGCTTCACTGGCATCCTGTTGGAACACATTTTTATACAGCCCCAGACTGAACAGGGTGCAGGAACTATTCAATGCGGAATTAAAACTCGAAAGAATTGCGCCGATCATAGCGGCTGCGAAAAATCCGGTCAGCGGAGCAGGAAGAACGCGGTTCACGAGTAACCCGTAGGCATGATCTGCTTTAATATTATCCCCCGCAAACATCGAAAATGCGATCATGCCGGGGATGACGAGATAGAGCGGCCCCAGCAACTTCAATGCTCCTGTCAACAGGACGCCTTTTTGTCCCTCGGCTAAACTGCTGGCGCCAAACGTTCGCTGGATAATTTGCTGATTGGTAGTCCAGTAGAAGAGGTTCAAGAGAAAGATGCCCGAGAAGACTGTTCCAAAAGGAACCGATGACTCAGGGCCGCCGATGGAATTGAACCGCTCTTTCTGTTCCTCCAGCAGCAGATTTGCTCCGGCTGAAATTCCCCCATCGCCACCAAGCATCGATAGTGCATACCCGGTAATTAAAAAGCCGCCAATCAGCAATCCGACGCCATTGATCGTGTCAGAGACGGCCACCGTTCGCAAACCGCCGAACAATGCATAAATTGAACCGATGATTCCGACACACCAGACAATCAACCACAGTGCGAGCGTGTGCGCATCGATCCCCAGTGATTCAGGCCAACTACCTAACATGGCAGGTACGTCCAGAATTCCGAGCATTCCGGTGGCCCCCGTGTAGAGAATGATGGGGAGCAGAATGCCAACGTAAGCCACCAGGAAGATCAGATTCGTGATGACTTGTGTCTGGTGGTCAAACCGAATTCCCAGGTACTCGGGAACAGTCGCGACTCCACTTTTCAGAAAACGCGGCAGAAAGAACCAGGCCATGAAGACTAAGGCAACAACGCAGAGCACTTCCCAGACCATCACGCACAGACCATCGGTGAAAGCGGCACCATTCAGGCCAACCATCTGTTCGGTGGAGAGGTTCGTGAGTAACAGTGAGCCAGCAATTAAAGGATACGTCAGTGAGCGACCAGCGAGAAAGTAGCCGCTGCTGCTGGTGTGGTCATCGCGGTGTGTAATCCTCCAGGTCAGGAAAGCGACAAGGCCTGTGAAGAACAGGAAAGAAATGAGTGTCAGTAGCATGATGATCCGTTCCAATGAATTTCTGAGGCGATGATCTGGTTCAGGAGTACCGAAATGATGCGTTACTTGAATCGCACACGATAGGGTACACAGCCTTCACTCTGAATTCCACCAGAACAGCAATGATCACAGTCTGTTGTGCTGGCCTACTCCAGTCAGACTTGCCTTGGTTCCGGTAAATGGCTCTATTTTTGTTCTCATTATCAGGTGGGCAAGAATCACATTCTTCGTTCCCGGTTCAGGATCATCCCGTATCAGATGGCGCTACAATTATTTCGCGATATAGGTCAGGGAGAATTGAATGAGGTCACCGCCAGCGGGGATTACCAGACCAGTCGATCCGCCGGGATTGAATCGAGTTGATGTTTGGCCTTGTATTCCGGGTCTCGCTGACCACGTAGTTCTACACTTTTGTGATACATTGTATGTGCGGGAACGGGTCGTGGCTGTTGATTGTGCGGCTTTAATTTGAACTCCCATTCGCCATCTCCACTATATGCCCAGCGCGGAACGGGGACTCGCTCCAATAGTTTCCAGTAGAATCGCGACTCAATTTCGTCATGCATTATGTCATCAATAAATTCTGCGGTTACCGTTTCGACAGTCATCGCAGCAGGTGCAGTAAGTTCTTTTCGCCAAATCATCCGTTCCTTCTGTTCTTGATCGAAAGAAATCCCAGCGGCTTCTGCTTCACGCGCCATCCAGGCCAATGAGATCGCTCCTAAACCTGCGTCTTCATCGCCTGTGTAACCGCCTCCGACATCGGCATGCACACCAGGAAACCAGACCTCAACAGCATCTTGTTTGTCAGGAACATTTGCGGTCCAGAGATTGGCAGGGTACAGCAGCCGACATTCATCCAAGGCTAAAGCATGCCTTACAATTTCGACTTTTTTGTTGTTCAAACTGTGGGAAAATACCACCGGTTTCCAGGGTGTTCCGACAGACCGCACTGTATCCCACAAACCGAGAAATTTGATCGAAATATCACGGGCATAGAATTTTTTGAAACGTGCTGCTGATTCAAAGTTTTTGATTGGTTTGTAAAGGTTCCATGCAAAGGGAATCATCTCCTCCTGACCTTTATGCAGTAGACCAATTTTCGACAACATGCCGGCGAGAACACGACTGGTGTACGCACCGCGGCTGAAACCAATAATGTAGAGGTCATCTCCTTCCTCAAATTCAGACATAAGATATCGGTATGCCGACTGGACATGTCTGTAGATCAGGGAAGCAAATGCGAGATCACGAATTCGTCGGAGTTTTGCTACGAATTTCGACCCCGGTCGATCTGGGTCGAGCGTGCCGACACCAGGCTGGTAGTAGACAACTTGTTCTTTAGACGTCTTTGAGAGCATTCGCATAAAGCGGCTCACGTTGGTACGTCCGCTGTCAGGAGAGTTATTTGTTCCATCAATGCACAAGATGATTCGTTTACTCATGAGAATGATTCCCGACTATTGAAAATATTCAATGTGATCTCGGTTTCTTCGCGACCGATCATATGCAGTGAGGGTTGTCTCCAGATTTAATGTATCTATTCAGGATGATCGACGAACGGGCACCGGTTTCCTTGCTGTTCCTGAACCCGTTGGTTTCACCGTTTTGAAATGAGGGGCCGGAGCCTCTCAGAAAAACATTTTTTGGGGCAGACTCACTACACAAACGTTTGTTTATATTTAGTAGAACCGTTTCAAATCATGTTTTCAAGTATTTATGCTACATTGCACAGAAGTGTTCAAAAAAACAGTGTGGTGAGACAGGCAGCGGCAACCGTCGGACGCGCAGCGTCGGGGGCTATTTCATAGATCAGTGATCTTGCGCCACGGCTGTGAGTTCAGCCGGACCGCTTCCCGCCCTATTCTTTGTCGGTGCGAAGCACGGAGATGAATGCTTTCTGGGGGATGTTGACGCTGCCGAACTGCTTCATCTTTGCTTTCCCCTTCTTCTGCTTTTCGAGCAGCTTTTTCTTGCGCGTCACATCGCCGCCATACAGCTTCTCGGTCACGTCTTTGCGGAACGGTGCGATCGTTGTTCGTGCAATGACCTCGCCTCCAATGGCTCCCTGAATTGGTATCTTGAATTGATGCCGGGGAATTTCTTTGGCGAGTTGTTCGCAGTAATGCAGCGCCCGCGTTCGCGCTTTGTCACGATGCACGAGGTAGGACAGCGTGTCGACCGGTTCTTTGTTGACAAGAATATCGACCTTCACGATATCGGTGGTTCGATACTCAATCGGCTCATAGTCAAACGATCCATAGCCGCGCGTCAGCATCTTCAGCTTGCCATAGAAGTCGAAGAGGACCTCACCGAGTGGCATCACGCTAGTGACTTCAATGCGATTGGCGGACAAATAGTTCATCGTCTGGCTTTCCGAACGATGTTCCCGGCAGAGTTCCATCACAGGACCGACGTATGTCTCAGGAGTCAGAATCGAAGCTTTGATATAGGGTTCACTGACCGAATCGATCGCCGTGGGGTCGGGCCAGTAAGAGGGATTGTCGACTTCGATTGTGGAACCGTCTCTCAACGTTAAATGGTACTTCACAGAAGGGGCGGAGATCACCAGACCGATATCAAACTCGCGTTGGATTCGCTCTTGAATCACATCCAGGTGCAGCAGTCCGAGAAATCCACAACGAAAGCCAAAGCCGAGTGCGGCGGAACTGTCTTTATCAAACGTGAGTGCCGCATCGTTGATTGCGAGCTTCTCCAAAGCCTTTGTGAGTTCCACGTAATCACCCGAGTCCATGGGATAGATGGAAGAAAAGACGACCTGTCTGGCTGGCTGGTAGCCTGGGATCGGCTCTGCGGCCTGTCGATTCAGCAGAGTAATCGTATCGCCGATCTCAATGTCCTGAACACTTTTGACTCCCGCGACAACATAACCCACCTCACCGGCGCTGAGCTGTTTTTTGGGATTGAGCCTTAACTGGTTAAAGCCGACTTCATCCACCGTGAAGTCGCGACCGGCGTGCATGAAGTGGATTGTATCGCGCGGCTTGAGCGTACCTTCCATGATGCGACACTGCAAAATCACGCCGCGAAACTTATCATAGTTCGCGTCAAACACGAGTGCCTTCAGCGGCGCATCGGGATCACCCTCGGGCGGAGGTAACTTCTCGACGATGCCCTGCAATACGGCCTCGATGCCGATACCATTTTTGGCGGAAATCGGGATCGCCTCGAACGGGTCGAGCCCCAATTCTTCATCAATGGCTTCTTGCGCCCGTTCGATGTCTGCGGCCGGTAGGTCGATCTTGTTGATCACAGGCAGCAGTGTCAGGTTATGTTCTAAAGCCAGATAGAGGTTGGCCACCGTCTGGGCTTCGACTCCCTGAGACGCATCAACCACAATCAAGGCGCCTTCGCAGGCCATCAACGACCGCCGGACTTCATGCGAAAAATCGACGTGCCCCGGCGTATCGATCAGATTCAATAAATAGTCTTTGCCATCGGGGGCTCGGTAATCAAGGGTAATCGAATTACTCTTGATGGTGATGCCTCGTTCACGCTCGATATCCATCGAGTCGAGCATTTGTTCATGCAATTCGCGTTGTGTTACGCCTCCACATGTTTGAATGAGTCGGTCGGCGAGCGTGGACTTGCCATGATCAATATGAGCAATGATGCAGAAGTTTCGTATATGTTCCATCGCGTAGTTCTAACAGAAATCGGCTGCGAAATACAACCGATAAGGCTGCGACGTGGACGGGGGCTGCTCCTCAGGTTTTGGGGGGAGTGCGAGATTTAGTGATGAATTAGTTACGCAGCCAGAAAACCGACAATATCGCTAGCGCTTTACGCATTAATGCCTGGAATCCTCGACCATTGTTCGCACAACTCGGTAAATGGAATCTCTGAGCCGTCCTGCCTTGTCGCTTGGAATGTAGTTGACTAGGTGCAAGTCCGTGAGTAGCATAGCTAACACGAGTTACTTTGGTCCGAGCGGTGTTAAATTCTCCGTCCGGTGGTACTCACATTGAGAGGTGGAGATGAAATTTACGAACATCGCCGTCCGTATGGCTGGGGTTGCCATGTTTGTGATTCCTGCCAGTGTGTTCGCTTTCGAGATCGACCAGGAAGACTTGTCACGGCAAGACAGGCTGTTCTCACGTGCGATTGTTTTTTCGTTTGTAGTTGTTCTTTTGTCCGGAATTCCAGGACTCGTGATCGCAGCAAAAGGGCCGCTGTATGGTGACGTGGCCCGCGAAAATCGTCGCACTACCATTGCGACAGTATACGTTATTGGATTGTTTATTCTCTTCATTACTCTGTTATGGCCGGTTGGCATGGCGTTGTCTAGCGTTCTGATTTCCCCAGCCTACCATTCTCGTAGGGATGTATTCTTGTCTAATTTGTATGATCGGTTACTTGTCTGCGCTGCGTTATGGACTATCTTGATTTCTCTCGGACTTGCATCGCTATTGAGTGGCCGAAATTTATTCTGCATCTGCAAGTCGATCGACGAAACACGCAACAAACCTGAGTAGCACGGGACTCGACTGCACTGAATATCAGATGAGGCTGGTAAGAACGTATTGCGTGTGCCCTTTTGGGTACTCGGTACAACACCTTCATCAAGTGGTATGATGGCGTACGTACCCTGCGTTTCATTGCCTAAAGGATTTAACGATTCGCAGGAGTGAGAACGCGCCAAAATGTCTGAAATGTTGTGACAAACTGCACCGTTGAAAATCAATATTAAGAAAAAAACCGCCTAGTAAATTAAGCACTCCTTACTAAGCGGGTCCCGTCGCCCCGGAACTATGCGAAAGGAACGGAGCAACTAAGCATTAGGCTGCGACCCGGATTGGGGTGAGGCGACAGCGTTTTTTTTGCAAAACGCTCGATATTCGGCACGTCAGAGATTTCAAATCAGGCTCCCGACGCGTTTCTGAGAAGGCGACTCGCCGCCTTACTTCTTCGGTCTTTAACACCGACGCAAGTGAGAGACTCTGCTTCGCCGCTGAAGTTTGTCCAACATTTGCGTGATGGGGTGGGTGCCAATTACATTCGGAGTTGTTGACCGGACGAGCTTAACGTCCGGCATCACCGAGCGGGAAGAGTTGATTTTTCATATAGGACTTGCATTCAAGTAAAAGCGTACTCGCGGAGTGAAGGCGTCAGGAATTCTTGCGTGATCAGTGACGTAAAACTATATGTGTGGCTTTTTCAGATGCCACATACTCTACGCAATTGTATCCGAGGGTCCGCAAGTCTACTCCCTCGAATAGCCTCTCTCCGTCACCAAGTAGAACCGGAGAGATAGCAATGTGCATCTCATCAATGAGACCTTCACGAAGATATTGTTGTATCGTGTTAACCCCACCAACAATTCTAACGTCCTTTCCTTCAGCTGCCTCACGTGCATTGTCAAGCGCTTCGCCAATACCGCCCGTCATAAAGTGAAAGGTCGTACCCCCCTCCATCTCGATAGACGGACGCGCATGATGCGTCAAGATGAATACGGGAGCGTGATATGGTGGGTTGTCTCCCCACCACCCTTTCCAGTCCATGTCCGGCCAGGCTCCACGAATTGGACCGAACATGTTCCGTCCGAGAATCCAGGCCCCAACATTATTAAATCCGCGTGCAGCGAAATCATTGTCAACTCCCGTTGTACCGTCATCCTTGCCAAACAGAGCCTGTTGGAACGTCAACGTCGGGAACAGCCACTGGTGCAAATCAGCCCCGCCAACGCCAAGCGGATTGTTGATGTCTTGATTTGGACCCGCTCCATAACCGTCTATCGAAACGGTAAAGTTTTCAACTCGAACTTGTGTCATTTTTCAATTCTCTATTTAGTTAATGTCTAACTATTGGTAGACAGAATCTGAATCTGGCTCAATCTATCAGGATTTCTATCTAGTATCAATTGAAACCATATAGACCTGTGCCCACCGTCAGGGTTGTTCAAGGAGAATCGACACGACAGCGGATATTGATTCTCTCCTCTCTATCAGGATCACGCAGTATGACCACTGCCGTTCAATTGCATTAACTTCGGCAGTTTGAAGGTCGATGTAAACTCGCTTCGGTGCAGCGACCGAAAGATGTTTTCAAGAAACCGTTCCTTAAAGATTACTGTACCGCAAATGACAAGTTTCGCGGACAGAAATACGCTGCCGGACTGAATTGGGGCATTTGAAAAATGGGGGATGTCCCGTTTATTGTTAAAACTCTCGATGGTCTCGCTGAGTTAAACGTAGCAGGATGGGGTTAGCGCTGCAACCGCTCCGGCGAGGGCTGGGACGGAGCCGGAGGCGATGGA
>Ga0222668_1000249_pt1 | contig 38344 bp, 30 predicted proteins | sample AntAcemetagen728_FD_179823 | JGI IMG/M metagenome (GOLD analysis project Ga0222668, IMG submission 179823) | Saline water microbial communities from Ace Lake, Antarctica - #728 | ecosystem: Environmental > Aquatic > Non-marine Saline and Alkaline > Saline | place: Antarctica: Ace Lake...
TGAGTACTGGAAGCTTTAATCGCCTTGATACCGGTACTTTATTGTCTGCAGCCGTTGCTGATTCTCGGGGAGCCGCCAATCCATTTTCTTTTGAAAATCGGACTTATACCCCCACATCTGCTTTGATATTGGTTGTTTCAGTGAATCGGCCTGCCTAGAATGTCAGAATCACTGAAATCAGCCACTGAGTTTATACTACGAGGAGCTTACGGGAATGTTGCCCCGACGCGAAGTATTTCCATACGTCATCGAAATTAATTATCAGGCCAGACAACGTTTGGGATGTTGTGTCTACCTTGTATTCAATGATCAGAATGAATGGTTGCTGATTGATATCGGTTATGAAGATACCGTGACGGAAATCATTGAGCTGATCCGTCAAATGGATTTTCCCCTGGCCAACTGCAAATATCTGATTGCGACCCACGCTGATGTGGATCATATTCAAGGTCTCAGTCGAGCCAAAGAGCTATTGCCTTCCGCTCAAGTGGTTGCACATCCGAGTGCTGCCCGGTTGCTTGAAGTCGGCGATCGCATCAGTACCTATGCAGAAATCAGTGCGCAGGGTATTTCGATTGATATGCCGGCCTGTAAAGTCGACCTGGAAGTCAATGAAGGCGATGTCATCGATCTGGGTGGAGACATCAAGCTGGAAGTCTGGCACACCCCCGGGCATACCGATGGGCAATTGGCGTTTCGTTTCGGGGAACTGCTTTTCTCCGGTGACAACATCTACCGCGATGGATGTGTCGGGCACATTGATGCTCATCACGGGTCTGATATTCCTGATTTTATCAAGTCGCTGGAGCGGATTCGCGACTGCGATGCAAAATGGCTACTGCCCAGCCATGGCCCTATTTTTCGGAATAAAAAAGAACTCCTGCAGGCGACTATTGATCGTTTGAATACATATTTGCATATGGCGGACTTCGGGACTTGTGCCGTCGATTGGCCTTTGCAGGATGAGTGGGACGAAGAGCTGTTGAAGGGATTTGATCCCGATACCGCGCAATAAGCGGTAAAACATTATGAGGTTATGTTCATATTTTCGCATTGAGGGAGGAGTTTTTTCCTTCAATATGCTGAACAGGTAGTCCCGGGCGACATCGAAATCTCCTTTATTTACATGATTTTGTAGGAGATGCGGTCCTCTAAGCGGAAATTCCTGATGCTATAATCCAAAAAATTGCTATTATTAGCAAAATCTTTATCACAATTACAAATGTAGCTGGCGTTGCGACAAGTTCAACCTGAGGCGACGACGAAAAATACCAATACGCGACGATCGTAAGAAGTGTTCTTTGTGGAGAATCAGAAGCTAGCTTTTCAATTTTTTTGTACATTCGAGATTGATTCATTTAGCGAATGAGTGACAATTCAGGGGATCTGATTTGAAATAGTTCCGGTATTTTCTGGAAGTGGACTCAAGTCAGAGGGAATTGATGAGCAGTTTTGGATCAAACTATTTCAGGTGAATTTCAACTTTCGTTGTTTACGGGCTGAGATTCATTTATTTGATAAAGCCTCTTGTGGCTATTGGAATCATTAATGGCTTCGTTTTTTCAAAAGCGCGACCCTTGGGGACACCGTCTCTCGTTATGGGTTGTGGTTTTCATGATCTTCGTAACCCCTGTGCTTGTGGGAGTTTTACGGGAGATTCGACAGGAAAACAATGTCGAGAACTGGCTGCCTCCCGATGATCCCCAGTCGAAAGTGCTTGCCTGGCATCGGCATAGTTTTGGCATTGAAGATCGTGTTTTGCTTTCCTGGGAAGGCAGTTCGCTGACCGATCTACGGGCAGAACGGCTGAAAACACTTCTGCTGGGAACGCCCGACGAGCAGGGAATTCGGCGTGGAGGCTCGCCTTACATTCAGGCAGTTGTGACCCCGCAAGATGCCATTCAGAAAATGGTAGAGTACCGGGTTGAACCGGCCGAAGCTCAACAGCGTTTGAAAGGGGTTTTGCTCGGCACCGGGATGCTGAAAGTCCGGTTAACCGAAGCTGGCAAGAACAGACGCGAACAAACGATTCAGGAACTGATTGACAGAGCGAAGAGTGAGTTAGGGATCGTGCTCACCGTGAAGCCCGCATTCGAAGAGTGGGTCGAGATGGTCGATGAATCGGAAGAAGCAGATGTCATCGAGGTGCCTGCGAAGCAGGATGAAGACCAGGTCGATTATAAAGCGTTGGTCGCCGCGATACCGGCGCATGACTTTCAGTTAACCTGGCCGCGAATGGAGTCTGGTGCGGAGCTGACGAATCAGTTAAAGCAACTCGCATTTTCACTGACACGTCCTCAGATACTTCCGGAGTCGACTGCAGCCAACTCGGTAAAGACTGTGGATCCTGACAAAACGCAACCGGCTTTGGTTGAAGATTGTTTTTTCGCCGTCGGAACTCCGATTGCGATTGCAATCGAGCTGTCAGACACGGGAGACGCAGATCATGCAGCCGCGATTGCTGCGGTGAAAACAGCGGCAACGAAATCAGGTATACCCGAAGAGAGTTTACACATGGGGGGCAGGCCTGTCGCGGGTGCCTCTTTAAATCGTATGGTGAAGGAGTCTTCCTGGAATACGGCGTATCCTGCCTGGCAATTTCACAAGCGGTCTGTGACTTTGTTTTCAGGTCTGATCGGTATTGCGCTGGCATTTTTTATGTTACGGAGCCTCAGGCTTTCCTGCCTGGTGTTACTGGTTTCTTACTACACGACGTTTGTCGCTGTGTCTGTGGTGCCTCTGACCGGGGGAACCATGAATATGGTTCTGGTTGTCATGCCGACTTTGTTGACGGTGTTGACGCTTTCGGGTGCGATTCATGTGGCCAATTACTGGAAGCACGCCGCGCACGTGGATATGAAAACCGCTGTGACACGGGCCGTCGAAATGGCACGGGCTCCCTGTATCATGGCCAGCCTGACGACCGCCATTGGGTTGGCGTCTCTGATGACCAGTCCGCTGTCGCCGGTTCGTGACTTCGGCCTGTATTCCTCGATTGGCTGTCTGATCTCGTTGTTGATGGTGCTGGTCGGCTTACCATCGTTATTGCAGTTATGGCCCGCCAAGCCTCCCAAAGCATCTGAGGTCGATACAAAGAACTGGCAGAAATTCGGGAGTGTTCTGTCGCATCATCAGATCATGGTATCCATGAGTTGTCTGGTCATCTTCGCTGTCTCCTGTTACGGCTTCAAATGGTTTCGGACGGAAACCAAAGTAATTAAATATTTTCCAGAGTCATCGCGCGTGATTCAAGATTATGCCTATCTGGAAGAAAACCTTTCGGGGATCACGCCCGTTGATACGGTGATTTGCTTTGATGAGGATGCACAGAATCAACTGAATTTTGTGGAACGTGTTGAGCTGGTCCGGAAGATTCAAAATAAAATCGTAGCGCATCCGGAAATCAGTGGATCGATTTCACTGGCTGATTTTCGGCCCGTCTCAGAGCCACTGGCGAACGGGGCTAGCACTTTTCAAAAGTTACGACATGCAAAACGGGTGAATGAAACAGAACGTCGTGTGCGGGAAAGCTTGAAAACAGGCAGTTCCAAATCATTTCTGTATATCGCCGAGGACTCAATCGAGTTAGAACAGGAAACGGCAAACGGTCCCCGGGCTGTGGCTGTGAAAAAAGGGGATGAACTTTGGCGGATTACTGCCCAGGTTGCCATTATGACGGACTTGGATTATGGAGAACTCACACGCGATTTAAACCAGGTGACTCAGTCGGTATTGCGTGATCATGCAGGGACGACACATCTGGTGACCGGCACCATTCCCTTGTTCCTGCGAACGCAGCAGGCGGTGCTCGAAAGTCTGATTAAATCTTTTGGGCTGGCCTTTGCCGTGATTGCTGTTGTGATGATGATCCTGCTACGCAGCCCTCTCGCCGGTTTGATTACCATGTTGCCGAATCTGATGCCGATCGGCGTGGTGTTTGGATTGGTTTCCTGGATGAAAGTCCCCGTTGATATTGGGACGATGATTACTGCCTCGGTGGCGCTGGGAATTGCCGTTGACGGGACCTTGCATTTACTGACCTGGTTCAAGATCGGCATCGGCGAAGGCAAGACCAAAAGTGAAGCGGTCGCTGCTGCACTGGGGCATTGCGGGCCGGCGATGTGGCAGACCAGTGCCGCGGTTGGCATCAGTCTGGCAATGCTGTATCCTGCGGAATTGCTGCTTGTCAGCCGCTTTGGGGTTTTGATGTGTGCTCTGATCACTGCTGCCTTACTGGCCGACATTATCTTTTTGCCTGCATTATTAGCTGGTCCGCTGGGTTCTTTGATTGTTGCCTCGTTACAAAAAGAGAAACAGGCCGTTTCGAACGTCCCGCTATTGCAGGAAGGCAAGGCAACCAAGCCACATCTCTCACATACCATCAAACGTGTTCAATCTGAAAAGACACTTGAGTCCTAGAGACGATTATCGATCTCCTGCAGACTCGCTGATGTTATTGAGGAACTTAAAGATTTCCAGTATGGGCATGTCATCCGGTTGACCCGTTTCGCCGTTGATCCTGCGGTGTGTCTTGCCGGGAGCGGAAACGACTTTCGCCGCGATCTGATGAGCCTTCCGCTTTTTTTTCAGGCTCCGCCATGCACCCCGTTCACGCTGGGATGCTTCATGCGGGAAGCCGGAGCGTAGAGATCCAGGCTCTTAAAATATTTCCCCCTGTTGACAGTGGTCTCACAAGTGAGGTGCTGGAATGTTTTGAATTGTAGAAGAGCCACTTGCTCTTTAGAAAACGCGATCTGATCCGATACTGTCAAAAGGAAGATGAGGGAGAATAAAAACTTCCAGGAACAGAATCAGAAAATAGAAGGGTTTGTCATTCCTGCTCGCCTGGTTGTTTTTTCATGAAGTGAAGATCCATGCTCGATTTCTGCAGCAGGTCGTATTCTTCCCATTCCGGCGGGCATTCAAACTCGGCATCCCGTGGGGCTCTCAAGATCAGATGGCAGTCTGCAGAGGAGACATTCTCGCGTGCCAGTCGCTCCAGTGATTCGTATAGTTTTGAACCCGGCTTGAGGTTGTCAAGCATTTTATAAGGCGGGTCAAAGAAGATCAGATCAAAGGGGACAAACTCCGGAACATTTTTAGGTCGGAACGAGGAGAGCAAGGCATTGGTTTTCCAGCACAGCGTCTCTGCTTCCGCTCCAATGCTCTCCACATTACGTTTGAGTAGTTCGTGCGCTTTTCGATCCTGCTCCATGAACACAACGCTGGTGGCGCCTCTGCTGAGCGCTTCCAGGCCCAATGATCCCGTCCCTGCGTATATATCAGCCACACGTTTGTCCTTGACCGTTTCTCCCAACCACTCGAAGAGGACTTCTTTCACAAAGTCGGTAATGGGGCGTGTTGTCTGGCCGGGATTCACGTGTAGTTTCCGGCGACGATACTTTCCTGCAATAATACGCACAGCTCTGTCGTTTCAATAAAACAGGTGTGAAACTGGTTTTTCACACGGGGGGGGTGAATTTTCTTTAAATCAAGATTGTATAAAGACTTGATAGCAATGAGAAGCATTATTCGTTTTCCTGCTTCTTTTGTGCAATGCGTTCCCGGTGTTTTTCAATAATATCAGCAGCTTCCTCGGCGACCGAGTGGAATTTGCTCTTGTTTTTGGTGGTGGGGGCGGGATCAGCGGCAGGGGCCTTTGCTGCAGCAATAATCGTGGTATCACCGTGTGTCGCGTCAGATTCATCAACTTCTTCAGTGAGCCAGCTTGAAATATCATCATCAGACAGCGGCTCAGATGTTTCCGGCGAATTATTGCTGGGTTTGATGATGCCTTTCTTGACGGCTTTTTTGGTTCCGACTAATTCAAACACCATCGGACCTACGCGCAACTGATCTCCCGGATGAAGCAGCGTTTCTGCCTGGATCTGAATATCGTTCACACAGGTTCCATTACGACTGTTCAAATCAACCACAGAAACTTTTCCATCGCGGATCGATAGTGCGCAGTGTTTTCGGCTGACATCGGAATCGACGACCCGAATATCACATTCCAACTCGCGGCCGATCGTGATATCCCTTTCGGGAAGTTTCAGTTTTTTTCCCTGGTACTTGCCAGTTTTGATAATGAATTTTGGCATGCTGGTCCTCAAATGTGAATCTGATTGTCACTGATAGAAAGTTCTGATCTCTTACAGATCAAGCTTGCTGTTTTGATTTTAAAAGTCTTGTTCGAGTAATCGATGTCACAGGCTGAAGCAGCGTAGGCTGTGAGGGATTTCAAACGCAAATATTTCTACACAAAAATGAGATTGATGCACTTAATCATGCAGGGGAACCACAAGCGTTTCGTTACACACGGGGCAGGTCATTGTTCGTCCGCGATGTTTCGTACGCACCTTCAGTTTTTTACCGCAGGGACATAAAAAGTGAATTCGTTCTTCTGTCTTTTCCTGGGAAGGGGTAAGGTGTTCTTGTTCCCAGAGGTCATTCGAAATCTCTTGGATTAACTCCAGTAATTCCGCAGGATTAAACGGTTTCAGAAGATAGCCGTCTGCACCGACGCGTGTTGCTAACTGACGCGAATCAGGCGAGTCAATTGCTGTGACAATCAGAATGGGGATCTGGCGTTCTTCCTGTTTCATGCGCTCGCAGATTTCAAATCCGCTTTCATGGGGGATGATCAAATCCAGGATCACAAAATCCGGTTTGTGCATGCGGAAGGCGGAGTGAGCCTGTCCTCCGTCTTTGGCGATAGTCACATGATAGGCATGTTCTTCAAGTAGTGTTTTCAGGAATAAGGCGGTGTCCTGTTCGTCTTCCACCACCAGTATGTGATTGACAATGGAAGGTGTCATGTCGAATCGCTTTTTATTGCCAGCCATCTTTGAAGCTCCCCGTTTTCGTGTCTTTGATTTCGTCGGGCTGTCTCGATGCTTGATTAATTCAGTAGTGAAATTGTGCGTGTTACGGCTCAGTTGTGTTGAGTGGTGCAAACTAAAAGTGGTAATTCGTCAAGAGTAGTTCACGATCATTTTTGAGAGTTCCCAGAATAAATGCCGGGAATTTATTATCGCAAAGCAACAAATAAATGACACGGCAAAAAAAAAAACAACGGAAATGGCAAAAAGTCCTGAAAAATAGGGGTAAACACATTGACTTTTGGAATTGAGATCACTTTACTTACGCTTGGTTCGGAGAGAGCTTTGCCTTTTTTTCGAGCACAACATTGATTTGGCAACTCACTATGACGAAGGTGGTAACTCACTTCTTTCATTTTCAAATTTCAGTATCAGGAGTTCACGATGGCAGCAAAGGCTACTACAACTAAAGATAAGCCACTTACCAAAACAGAGATCCTCAATGCACTAGCTGAAGGTTCTGGACTCACAAAGAAAGAAGTGACCGCTGTTCTCGATGAACTCAGCACACTGATTTCCAAAAATCTTGGTAAACGTGGTCCTGGTGTCTTCAATGTTCCTGGGCTCCTGAAAATTCAAGTTCAACGGAAACCTGCGACAAAAGCAACAACACGCCCTAATCCATTCAAGCCTGGTGAAATGATGCAGGTTGCTGCAAAACCAGCTCGGAATGTCGTCAAGGTTCGACCTCTCAAAGCTCTGAAAGAAATGGTCTGATCAATTCAGACTTCTATCCTCAGATAGCAAGAACATGGAGGTGCAGTTTCCTTTGGTGGGAGCTGCATCTTGCATGGTTCTACACTGCCGCTTAAGCTGATCCAAGGTGACAATATTCGTTGTCACACCTAACTGAAAGTTACTCGGTATTTCTTTAAATTTAGAGTCCTTTCAGGTCAAAGACTCATAAAATCAAATTTTATTTGAAATTTAGGGTTTTTTTGTGGAGAGAGCTCTCTTTCGTCTCAAGTAAGCATGTGTTGCCGTAAGTGTTTTTTTGACTACACTTTAGGTGTGCAGTGTAACCCCTCAGCCTTCAAGGTACCATTCCTCTTAGTACTGCTTTGAGGTGGTCTCCCCGCGCGCGCTTTGCGCTCGCCTCTTGACGGTATAAAAGTGGGCATGTAAAATCTCAGCGTATAAGATTGGTTAGTATTAGTACTAATTGATTGCAGTGGTGTTTAGCCTAACGACAAGCACTACGTTTAAATTTACGGGGATGCATTACGTATTCCGAGAGAGAAAATGGCATGTTAGTTTTATCCCGCAAGAAGAATGAGAAAATCGTGATTGATGAGAATATCATCATTACGATCGTCGAGGTCCGCGGTGACAAAGTTCGCCTGGGAATAGAGGCTCCTCGCGAGGTGCCCATTCATCGCAGCGAAGTTTATGACGCAATTCAAAACGAGCAAAATACAATATCAGAGGCAGAAAACGGTGCCACTGAATTGTTGCAATAGTCTTGGATTGTGCAATTATGAATACTATGAAAGCCGCCTCAGGGCGGCTTTTTTTCTCTGATGATTTCTGGGCACGATTTCGGTTCAGAGGGAGTAATCGAAAGTTTTTTCAGAGAAGATGGATTCTATTAACGCCATCCGCTTGACTTATCCGATGGAAACCTTAGATTACTAATTCGCATTGGCCCCATCGTCTAGTTAGGCCCAGGACATCGGGTTTTCATCCCGAAAACAGGGGTTCAAATCCCCTTGGGGTCAATTCAAAACAACGGTTATTCAGCTGAATTGCCGTTGTTTTTTTACGTAGAGGCTAAAGAGCCCCCTGAATCGACATTTGGATGATTTCGTCGGCATGCTTGTGAATGCGGGATACTGCCCAGGTGATCATTTCCATGTTCTTTTCATTCGTCAGTAAAATCGGATGATGCAACACTACGAGGTTTTGGTCGCAGGTTGTCGCGATTGGTAATTGATTGACCTGCTTGAAACGTCTTCGACTGTGAATCGCGTGTAGAGCCCTGAAGCCCGGATACAGGGCAATCCCCTCAGATTGCATGGATTGGCAGAACAGGTCTCGTGACAGGCCTGCAAAGTGCTCAGACGCGTATTGAAAGCCGAGTTTGTAATAGCCGGGGCGGGAAGTGCCTGTCTGCATGCTCTCAGGATTGATCAGGCCAGTCAGTCCTGAGGTCGTTCCGAGTTGCTGTAGCAGGTGTTCCACGTTCTCATGACGTTTTTGATTGTGCTGTTGTAGTGTTTTCACTTGAGGAATCAGCAAACCTGCCTGTAGTTCAGTCAGTGGGTAGGCTTCATTTCCGCGGAAGGAATAGAGTCTGATGCGTTGTGCGATTTGAGGTGAAGAGGTCAATAACGCACCGCCTCGTCCTGCCGTCAGTAATTTACTGCCACCAAAACTAAGGATTCCAATATCACCTCCACTGCCGGCAATGTGTCCCTCGATTTTGGCGCCCGGTATCTGGCAGGCATCTTCAATGACGGGAATTCCCCTCTGTTTTGCAAGGTTACTCACAGCCGACATGGGAACCAGACCGCCGTGCAGGTGGGAGACCAGAATACATTTGGTGGATGTTGTGATCGCCTGTTCTAGCAGGTTGATGTCTAAATTGCAGTTCTGACTATCGACGTCGACGAGCATCGGTGTGGCGCCGACCGCCAATATGTTTTTAAAATTTCCTTCGAAGTCATAGGCTGCCAGGATGACTTCATCTCCCTCGCCAATGCCAAGCCCACGCAAGGCAAGTTCGATGGCGACTGTTCCGCTGGAGCAAAGAATCACTTCTGGTGTTTGATGGAGCGTGGCAAGTTCCTGCTGTAGCTGCTCTGAATAAGGGCCATGGTATTTTCCCCAGGCGCCTGTCTGTTGGGCCTCCTGTAAGACCTGGTTGATTGCTTTGTCTGGAAAAGGCCATTCAGGAGGACCTTCCGGAAAACAGGGCGTTCCACCCAGGATGGCAGGTTTTTCTTGTGATAAACTGTTCATAAGCTTCGATAGCAGATTTTGGTTTTTGTGTACGAAATCGGAATTCGTGAACGAGATAGTATTGTACTGAAGAATGTTTGACTAAACTATGTATAGCGTGTTTTTACAAACAGCCGCCGGACAGGTCGGCTGGTTTTGAGAATCGTGGTTCAAAATATAACGTGGTTCAAAATTAACTTCATTAGTGAGTAAGTCCGTCATGTCGCATCAAATCAAATTTATTATGGTGGGTGGTTTTTTAGGGGCTGGAAAAACCACGACCTTAGGCAGACTGGCAAAATATTATACTGACCAGGGATTGAATGTGGGAGTTGTGACCAACGACCAGGCCGCGGATCTGGTAGATACGAATGCCCTGCGATCACAGGGGCTGCATGTCGGCGAAGTGGCCGGGGCCTGTTTCTGCTGCCACTTTGATGCGTTGATGGAGACGATCGAAGAACTGGGATCAAAATCAAAACCAGATGTGATTCTGGCAGAGCCGGTCGGTAGCTGTACCGATCTGGTGGCAACGGTAATTCAACCTATCAAGCGCTTGTTTGACGCCGAATTTTCTATTCACCCTTATACGGTTTTGATGAAACCCAGTCATGGCAGGAAGATTCTGAAGAATGACAAGGGGTCCGGTTTTTCTCCGAAGGCAGCCTACATCCTGAAAAAGCAACTGGAAGAAGCGGATCTAATTCTGATCAATCGCATTGATGAACTGTCTGCCGATGAGGTCGATGAAATCACAGCACTGATTGGTGAGCACTTTCCCGGCACCCCCGTTCTGAGAACGTCTGCTCTGACCGGGGAAGGCTTTGATGCCTTGACGGAGTTTCTGGAGCAGGATGGCGATTTCGGGAGTAAGATCCTTGACATTGATTACGACATTTATGCAGAGGGTGAAGCAGAACTGGGGTGGTTGAACAGCAGCGTGCGTGTCTCATCAGAAACCTCTTTTTCGCTGGATCAGTTATTGATGGATGTCATTTCACAGTTGCAGGCCTCCTTTAAAGAAAAGGGAGTCGAGACGGCCCATCTCAAAACAATCGGTTTATGGGAAGGTTTTTTTGGTGTCGCGAATCTGGTGAGTAATGATAGCGAACCCAAATTGTCCCTGGCTTCGGATTGTACGGTGAACGAAGTGGATCTGATTGTGAATGCCCGCGTGGCCTGTGATCCGGAAGCATTAGCAGAGCAGGTTACAACAGTCTTGCAGAATTGTGCGAAGGCTTTGGATGCGACTCTGGATGTTCGGCAGACGCAAAGTTTTCGTCCGGGCAGACCCGTGCCAACGCATCGCTACGCGACACCTCAGTGATGCTTGCGTTCAAGCTTCCTGTTACCGATTCATGGATTAGATTGCTGGGTTTGCATGTCTGAGCTGGATTCGTTATTTGATACAAAACGGCGGCAGAGATTTCGTCGGCAGTTGTTGTCGTGGTACGCAACTCATCAGCGCGATTTGCCTTGGCGGCGATTGAATGATCCTTATGCGGTCTGGATCAGCGAAATCATGTTGCAGCAAACGGTTGTCGCAGCCGTGGTTCCCTACTTTGAAAAATTTATGAAACGCTTTCCCGATGTGCATGTCCTGGCGGCTGCTGCGGAGAGTGAAGTTCTGCAGCACTGGGAAGGGCTCGGATATTACAGTCGGGCTCGGAATATTCATAAAGCAGCCAAAATGATTGCGGAAGAATTGCAGGGCGAATTTCCCAAGACTGTGGAAGCGTTGCAGAAGCTGCCAGGGATCGGGCGATATACAGCGGGCGCCATTTGTTCGTTTGCCTATGACCTGCCGGCCCCGATTGTCGAGGCGAATACGTTACGGCTTTATTCCCGACTGATTGGGCTCGAGCAAGATCCCAGGTCAAAAGCGGGGCAAAATCAATTGTGGGAATTTGCAGCGCTGATCCTGCCGCGTAAGTCACCGGGCGTTTTTAATCAGGCGTTGATGGATTTGGGAAGTCTGGTCTGTACGCCTCAAAATCCGGATTGCGCTGCCTGTCCTGTCAGCGCGGGCTGTGAGGCATTTCTCAATCATCGGCAGCATCAAATTCCTCTACCGAAAGTACGACCGGAAATTACTCCGCTGACTGATGCCAGCATTGCTGTCTTCACCGGGGGGAAAGTGATGATTCGTCAACGAACGCCAGGAGAGCGTTGGGCCGGTTTGTGGGACTTTCCCCGTTTGACTCTGGAAGAAATGAATGGGTGTCCGCATCCTGCTGCGACGAAGAAAAAGTCCAACGGTCAACAGCCGTTGTTTGCAGAAGAGGATCGTCGCCAGAAGACTCGGAGTGATGTTCCCCAGGGGTTGTCAAAAGCGGTGATACCGCGGCTGGAGGCGTTCTTACTGGAGCAGGCGGGAGTCCAGGCATCGGTTCAGCATTTTGCGGCAGAGATTCGGCACAGTGTGACGCGCTACAAAATTCGTCTGCTCTGTTTTGTGGCGCAGTTAGAGCCTGCGGACGCGAGACGCGTGAGTTCTTTTGGTCAGGAAGCTGAGTTGCAGTCTGCCTATCAATGGGTGACGGTCAGTGAACTGGAAGAGTATCCTCTGTCAGTCACAGGCAGAAAGTTCGCCCGACTTCTGGCAGAAGCGGAGTCGTTTCCCGATTGATCTGAGTTTAGGTGGGCGCATAAAAAATCCCCATTCTCAAAATTGCCTGAGATTGAGAATGGGGAAACGCATTTGACTCAAGAGAAGAAAGCGGCATCCGTGCCAAAAAGACCTTCCATGGAATTTAAGTCTTTAGGGTATACCGGATGTGATGGGGATACTGAATGAGTCGCCTACATCTCCTGTAGTCAAAGACGCTGAAGTACAATGCGTATTGTTTTGTTAGATTGTGGATTAACCTGACAGGTCTTTAAAGAGGGTTCCGAATTCAGGCATATCTTGTTCAAGCAAATTTTGCCATGCCTGGGGATTCCAGATTTCAACACAGATCACAGCGCCAATAATCATGACGTCCTGATTTGGTTGAACTCCTAGAAACTCACGAAACCCTTCCGGAATGGTGCAGCGAGATCGATTCGCTAATTGAATCGTACGATTTCTGGTCGAAAGTAATCGCCCCAGACGTTGCACTTCATCCCACCGATTTTCCAGACGGTGTGCCTGGATTTTTTGTTTAATCAGATCGACACCCTGCTGTTGTCTCACTTGCCAGTCTGCAGCCTTCCAGAGGCTGAGGCAGCCGGCTCGTTCTTTGGTCAACATGGTCTCCCCGGATTCGTCGGTGATCGCTTGCGCCATTTCTACAGGAAGTGAAATACGAAACCGGTCGTCGACCGTTCGTTTCGTTTCTCCCGTAATAAATGTTTCGCCGCTCATAACCAGCCTACTAGATAGGGATACAGGTATCGAGTCTCAGTAATTGAGAACGAGGTCAGTATTGTACTGGGCGGATAACCCACAATCAACTAGTTATCAAAGATCAATTGGGTAAAGAACCCACATAGAAGAGAATCTACAGCTCGTTTATCAAAAAGGCAATCATTGATTGTGGATTTCTCCCGATTTTGTCAATTTTTCTTTTTGGCGCTGTTTTTCAAGTTATGAAACTGAAAGGGAGAAATTCTGGATGTGCAGGCATCCGAACACCGTCTGTCAGGTGCTGTGTGCTCTTCCTTAAAGAAGGTGATATCACGGTTTACAAAAGTGTTACCCATGTGTCCGAATGACTGTTGCCGATGTGGCTCCGTTCAATAGAAAGAACCCGGTTGTGGTTCCAGGCCATTCCGCATCGTTCTGTGAAATCCATACTGTTAAGACGGGATGCGTTTTGAGTGCGCGTTATCAACGGGCGGCTTGAATGTAATTCAGGTCGAATCAAGTGCGCAGGAGATGGCAGTGCTGCGATTCAATTCAGTGCAAACAGCGCTGTCTTTTTTTCAAAATAGTTTTCGTAAAATGATTTGCCATGCTTGTTCGACATGAGGCTTTGTTGTCTGAGGAGCAGTGCCGAATCTTCAGCTCTCGCATTTAAGGTATCTCGGGTAGAATGTTGCTGCACGGGTTCTATATGGCTGGTGTTGGTTCGGTTGATTCTGTCCCAATCTCCGGCTCAATCTCCAGATTTGTTTTCCAGGGTTCGTGATTGAAAAAGAGAGTTTTTCGGGCTCTTGTCTGAAGAGAAGTCGTTTTTTCTCAAAGGCGGTTTTACGACTGCAGACCATCATCGGGAACGGCGTGAGTGAGTCAAGCGGTGATCCCAGTGCGAAGCAGAATGAAGCAACGTTGATTGAACGTTGATTGATTGTGAAATACGTTGAAGTGGGTCTGATCCGGTTTGATAAGGACGAAAAACATGGTGAATTACAGGAACAGATGCAGTTTGTTCACTTTCGAAATGGGAAAAAACAGCCTGTTTTATAGTGGCTGGATCAACGGGGCCGAAGTTTCATTGGCGCGAGAAAAAATTCTCAGGCGCGCGACCCTTGTGACATAGTTTAGAGAAGGCCGTGATTGCGTCAAGTTGTAAAAAAACGCGGAAAATCAGGGGGGAATTGGGAATTCAAACAGCCATGGATTTGTCAAGAATGTTTTATTTTGACAAATATTGTTGTCGCAAATGAAGCCGATGCAAACGGCGCAGGAAGAGTTTAACCACAACTTCCTGTTGCCTGGCGAGCGCTCCGGGTTTGGTTTGGAGTCTGCCAGGCAGCGGAAGTTTTGGGTAGTGGTAAAAGGATATCAGTGAATCTTAATATTCACGTCGTTTCAAGATACCCGGTAGTGGCACGGGATAGGAACCATCGGCTCGGGCCAGTACGGGAGCAGGAGAGTCCAGGGTCAGTTTATCGACATCGGGAGCAAATTCCTGTTCACAGTTCAGCATTTCATCGTACGTCACGACTTGTCCTGTGTGAGCAGCCATTCTTCCCATGGAAGTAACCAGACTGGCTTCGGCGCCACGTTTTACTTCGTTGTAAGGTTGATCCTCTCGAACGGCAGTAATCAGGTCATCCCATTCGACCTGATACGGATTAGGTTCCGGTTGTGGATAGGCCCACTGCAGGTTTTCTTTCGTTTCGTTATAGCCTTTGTAGATGCGGGATTTGGCGGGATGGTGGGCTGAAGTGGAGATCACAGCCAACCCTTTGGTGCCATGTGCGAAGCTGGCAAATTTCTGACGGCAGCCTGGAATGGTGCGGCCTCTGAGGAACATTTTCGTTCCGTCGGCAAACGTGTATTCCACGCTGTAGCTGTCGAAGTTCTGGTCTACATTATCGCCTCGATAGTGGCGGCCACCTGAACCATCGGCTTTTACGGGCCAGGCATCTTTCATCCAGCAGCTTTCGTCGATGTTGTGAATCAGGAAGTCACTGAAACCTCCGCCACTGGCCCAGAGGAAGCCATGAAATCTTTGGATCTGATACATCAGTTCGCTCATTTTTTCCGGTTTGGGACCGGTCGCTGCAGAACCAGTAGGACCAGCCATCCGGTAGGCTCTCAGTTCCAGGATATCGCCGATCTGTCCATCTTTGATGCGATCGTGAAGTTCCTGTCGTGCTTTGCAGTGACGGCACATCAGTCCCACGCCGACTTTGAGATTTTTCGCTTCTGATTTTTTGGCCAGCTCTAACATCTTGCGAGTACTGGGGCCATCCACGGTCAGCGGTTTTTCCATGAAGACGTTAATGCCTTTTTCGATGGCATAACCAAATTGAACCCAGCGAAACGCGGGTGGCGTCACGAGCAGCACAATATCACCTGGGCTGAGGCAACTGATTGCTTTTTCGTAGCCGTCGAAGCCAATAAATTTCTGATCTTCGGGGACATCCACTTTGTCTTTGAACGACGCTTTGAGACTTTTGTAGCTTGTATTCAGACGATTATCGAACACATCTGCCATCGCGACGAGCTTAATTGGACCGCTGGTTGTTGAGAGTGCATTTGCTGCAGCACCAGTTCCACGTCCTCCACATCCGACTAATGCAATTTTGATGGTACTATCGCCGGCTGCGTAGACGTGCGGAATTGCAGTGCCGGCTAAAACAGAAGCCCCGGCAGCGAGTCGACTTGAATTCTTGATAAATTCGCGACGGGATGAGACATTCTTGGGCGCTTCACTCATGTTGAGTTCCTTTGTTAATCGTTGAATAAATTGAAGATCAAAGTGGAGTGTTATTTTATCTGATCGGTCGATTGAAAATAGGAATGCAGGAAACCAATCGTTTCTCAGCGCAAAGCGGGCAAAGAGCTATCAGACAAATACGCATGGTTATATCTGATTATATCAATGCGAGAGAGGCACTTGCAACTTGTTAGTGCGTGTGTGGGGCTGACAGGAGAGGAAAGATCAGCCATTCCACGGTGACCGAAAGCAATAAAAAAACCGAAGACTGAAATTCAGCCTTCGGTTTTTATTTGTTAGAGATATTAAATTACTGATTTCGTGTCGCTGACGTCCAGGTGGATTTGAGCGACTCCAGAGCGATTCAAATCGCGTATAGTAGTACGGGTGACGCGATATACTTAACTGGGATACGATTTAGTAATTATACGCAGGATTTTTCGGATCGAAGTCAGCATCGCTCAGTCCGGAGTTCGTGCGGATATTTGTGTAAGTGTATTCTTCCACCAATTCTGGCGTGTTATTTCGCTTTGTGGGCCAGTCATATTGTTCAACTCGAACAGGAAGATTCGTTGATTTATCGATATACAATCTTGTCATGTGAAACCGGAGTCCCTGCTTTTGTTGTGGGTAGCTGGTCTGCAGGACTTTGCATTGCATATTGCCAAGTTTGGCGTCAGGAAAATATTTTACATTCACGCCTGCATCGACTTGGCGTTCTGTTTTCCACTGCTTCAGAATCTGAAACAGCATTTTTCTGATGCCGATGGTTGTGATTGGGTAGCGGCTTTCATCCATTGCCTGGGGGCTGTTTGGTAGAAGTGAAACCGTTCCTACCAGTCCTTTGATACCTGTTTCATGAGCGAGGATCTGATTTCCATTTCGGCCATGGACGTAGATCACTTCTCTGCCTGTATGTGGTTTTTGAAAGTGAAGATACACACTCAATGGCTGTTCACGAAATTTGATTTGCATCGTTTGTGTGGCTTGCATTTTTCGCCCCACTTTTTCCCGCTTGATGAAGGTCGCCTGAAAGTCTTTGACTTGAGCTGTTCCTTCATAGCTCTGCATTGCGAGCCGAATTGCAGGATCGAGTGCATGTTTAGAATCTGGCGCTGCTGCCATCAGTGTATTGGCCTGAGACAAATATGCAGCCGCTGTAAGGGCTAAAACCCCTGTAATCGAAGCCGCCTTCTGAATCTGGCGAACCAGAACGTTGCTTGGTTGGTAAGTGTATTGTTTTACCATTGAATTTCGTGACTCCCTTTGTCGAAATCCACTTGCTTTGGACTCATGTTTGACTGAGCACATTTGCCGATAAAAACGGTCTCAAAGCGAGTAAGAAATATAGACCACACTGCATAAGGGAACTATTAAATGAGTTCCCTATTGTGAAATGATACGGCTTCATAAATTTTTGTCGAGAACAGATCCGATCCTTCGATTTGGTCCGACGCTACCTCAATAATCGAACGAATTGACAAACCGTAATTACTTAGATTACGTGTTCTCCTTGTTTTTTCGTAAATTGTCAAGACAGAATCTTTAGATTATCTCTTTTGACATTTGGGTTGTGGATCCAGTGTCTTTATCAGGGGGTGCTTATGTATATTTCACCCTGCCTCATGCTTGGAATTATTCAGTGAAATGATTGAAAGTTACTTATTTACTGAAATGAGAAGATTTTTAGAAACTCCAATTGTCCCTTTGCAGGCAATTTTGTATGATCCGTGCCCTTGAGTCAAACACAGGGGCTGTTTCAGGCTGACAAAGTTTTTCTCATTGAGACATAGATTCGTGTTTTGCCAGTTCAGAGGAACTCATTCAGGCAATTCCGGATTGAGAAACTTGTGGTTGACCACGATGGTTTCTGGTAACCCAAACATTGAGAACAAGGAGTGTTCCCATTGTTCAAATCGGATATTTTCCGATAGCGTGATTGCGAACATGGAGGAGATACGCAAATGCGCTCCAAATCAAATGACTTTTTTTCAACTATCCTGATGCTGATCCCTTTGGTCGCAGTTCCCATGCTGGCCATATTTGGCATTCCGGAAATTTCTCCCGTGAAAAAGTCTGCACTCAATGAAAATGATTCCTTCGGCAGTGAAGGATCTGCTAACTCTCAAGTCGAAGAAATTTCATTTGATGCCTCATCACATGAAATTGATTTAGGCGGTGAAGGTAATCTCGCTGGTCGATCACGGTCCCATCAGAACCGGGCAGGTTCGGAGAGCCCCTTTGAGAAAATGGCTGCTTCACCAAAGGGTTCCATGGATCGCGAAGAATGGCTACCCCCGGCGGGTGCCTTAGAAGGCTGGGAACTGGAACCGGCTCCTTCCCAACGGGAACCAGATCAAAAAATGGTCGATATGACATCAGCGGGTCAGGTTCCAATTCAGCCATTGAATAACAGTTCGATTCAACCGGCGTCCTTCGATGGGGCACAACCCTCTTCGAATGAAGCAGGTCCCTTTGGCCAGGAGATTCGTCAAGTAGGGAACGAAATTAATCCGTTTGAACAGACTAGTCCTGCCGACCAGGCAGTCGCGAACGAAGTGGATAAACAGTTTCGCTTACGGGCAGAAACAATGTTACGTCGCGACCCGGCCACCTGGAGCGCCGCAGTTCAAAAGTTGAATGAGCTAGGCATCAGAGATTATCGCCTGAAACCGGGTGATCGTCCCAACGAGTTTTTGTTTAGCTGTTCTTATTCTCAACCTCATAACCCACGAATTTCCAGGCGGTTTGAAGCAGAAGCACTTGACCCCTTGAAAGCTGTGATTAGAGTTTTACAGCAGGTCGATGAGTGGAATCGCAATAAATGAGCTCACTGGTTTTATAAGAAATCAGCTCTCTTTGAAAATTCGCTCAAAGAGGGCTGATTGTTTTTGTGTCTCTCAGTTTGCTAATCGCGTATTTGATTACGCTTCATTTTTCTTGTTTTTTTTGTTCTTCCTCTGCTTGATCGTTTTCTTTTTTTCTTCCAGCTTCTTGCGCAGCTCTTCGGACTTGGGAGGAGCCTTACGTTTGAGTTTGGATTGTTTTTCAGCGGCTTTTTCGGCTCGTTCGATTTGACCACACAGATCAGCGAGGGAAATATCAACGTCTTGTTGTTGATAAGCAGACGAGGCTGTCCAGGCGCGGCAGCTTTGGTGTCCTTCAAAGTGGTAGCTTTGATCCAGGCTGCGAATTGCGTAGCTGAACTCAACCAGCTCATCATTGATGGCTGTCGAGGCGGCGCTCAAGCCCACAGTCGCGCCCAGAATGCCAACCGTTCCTATCACGACCAGCTCAGCGGACATGATTAATCCGGCTTCATCACTCCAGAAATTATTTAACAAATTCATAATCAGACCTCTCAGAAAACGGTAAAAGTTCAATTGAGAGTGAGGTGAGAGTGAGTTCCGCCTGCACCGATTGTATCAATTATTCGGGTTAGTCCGATTGTACCGGCAGTCGCCTCAATGTAAATATAGGTAGTTTGCAAATTGTGTAAAAATATAGTTCTTTGTGATGAAATAGTTATAAGTCTATACAAGTTAGTATGATACAGATTTAATTATTTAATCGCCCATTCGAGTTGTCAGTTGACAGGGCTGTCGATGCACCGTGAGCTGTGGCTTATTCCGGGATGTTTGAATAGCCGAGGATTTCCAGCTTGATTCAGATGATCTCCTAAGTTCTCTCTGCAAAATCAGCGAAGCTGCAGGCTCGATTACTGATCATTCAAGAGAAATTCCTGGGAGTGAATCCGTTTATACTTGCCTGATTTGTGATTTCGGGACATGATCGTACCGATCAAAGATTCGGAAATCCCAGTATTCAGCAACAGATCAGGAGAAGGGCCAGCCCAATATGTCATCACAGCAATCGCCTTTTAGCATTGGTATTCGACTTTCAATCATGATGTTTCTTGAGTTCTTCGTATGGGGAGCCTGGTACGTTACCGTGGGAAACTATATGGGTGCTAACGGGATGGGAGACGCGATTTACTGGGCTTATACAGTAGGTCCCATCGCTGCCATTGTTTCGCCTTTCGCGTTAGGTATGGTCGCAGACCGCTTTTTTTCTTCGGAAAGAGTGCTTGCGGTACTGATGATTATTGGAGGTGTCGTTCTCTACTTTGCTCCCAGTGTGGTGGGTGAAAATGGAGAAGGAAGCGGGATATTCATCTGCATGCTGTTGCTGCATATGTTATGTTATATGCCAACATTAGGGCTGACAAACACGATTGCCTTTTCCCATTTGAAGAATCAGGAAGTCTGGTTTCCTTTAGTGCGTGTTTTTGGAACGTTAGGTTGGATTGGTGCGAATGTTCTTGTCAGTAAAGTGATGGAAGCAGATATGACGCCTAAGCCTTTACTCGTGGCAGGAGGAGCGGGCGCTCTGATGGGACTTTACAGTTTAACGCTGCCTCATACTCCGCCTCCCTCTAAGGGAAAAGCAATTTCAGTCCGCGATATTCTGGGCTTAGATTCACTGGCGTTGCTGAAAGATCGTTCTTTCCTGGTGTTTATGGTGAGTTCATTATTAATCTGCATCCCGCTCGCAGCCTATTATGCTTATGCACCTGTGTTCGTTGCGGACGCAGGAATCACTAATCCCGCATTCAAAATGTCCTTCGGGCAGATGTCCGAAGTTCTGTTTATGGTCTTGATGCCGTTCTTTTTCAAATTTCTGGGTGTGAAACGAATGCTGTTGTTTGGCATGTTTGCCTGGGTTGTGCGTTATGGTCTATTCGCAGCCGGTGCTTCAGACGGAGTTTCCTGGATGATCATTTCCGGGATTCTACTCCACGGGATCTGTTATGACTTCTTCTTTGTTACGGGACAAATTTACGTCGATCAGAAGGCTGGTCCTGCGATTCGTGCCCAGGCGCAAGGGTTTTTGGTTCTGGCGACGCAAGGCGTGGGGATGTTAGTCGGGGCTTTGATCAGTGGTAATCTCATCAACGCCATTGTGACTGGCGAAGGGGCTGCCAAACTTCAGAACTGGGAAGATTTCTGGATTTACCCTACGGTAGCCGCGTTTGTGATTATGGTTATCTTTATGATGCTATTCAAAAATGATCCGAAAGGGACCCGTGCGGTGAGCGAAGAAGGTATCTCGAAAGCCGCCAGCAATGAAGAGATGGTATAGTTCAAGATTACCGTTGCAAAAATAGAACAAGCCCCCTGTTCAATATGAGCAGGGGGCTTTCATTATTTTCAGAGAGTCGAGACTTTGATTGATCGATTAGCGGCCGGGGACAGGGGCAGCCTGCAGTCGGACCGGCATCATTGATTCTACAAGGATGTAATCCCCCCTTAAATCCGATCGAAACCAGCGTTTACCTGTGACTCCGGTGGGGCGTCCCTGGGCGGCGTCCAGATTGATCTGAGGAGAGACCGGCTGTAAATAGGCGAGAAATTGACCATTGGGAGTCACCAAAGCGTGGGTGGGCATGCCATTTCGACCGTTGCCAACACGCCGAACAATGCCTGCTCCGGAGAACTGGGGTTGAGCTGGCTTCGGTGGTTGTGGTGTTGCTCCCGGTTGAGGAATAGTAGGTTGAGGGGCACTTGGTTGGGGCAGCGGTGTGAGCGGCGGATTGGCAGGCGTTGATTCCGTTGTCGGTTCGGGAGTAGGAGGCAGTAAGCTATTCGTCCCCGGGATGCCTTCGGGGCTGGGGTAGCGGCTGGTTTTATTTTGATCAGGGGCCATCGAAACGAGTTCCGCATCGCGTTTACTGGTCTCTTCTGCCAGTTTGAGAAAATCCTGATATTCAGCTTGTACTTTTCGATAACGTTGGACAGCGTCCAGTCTTAAATCGATTTTACTGGCAATGGCAGGATGTTTAATTTCCTGCTGTAATGTCTTGTAGTCCTGCTCTAATGCTGCCAGATCCCAGGCGGTCGGCTCTGCTTCGATCATAGCTCGAAATTGGGTATCAATGGTTGTTATCGCCTGCTTGGCAGCGGCAATCTGGTCTTCTTCAGGAACACTGCGACGTGCTGAACCATCGGTGGGGGTTTTGATCATTTCCTGATGAGGAGCAGGAGAATTATTTTGGGTGATGCCTTGTCTAAAGGGATCATTTCCACTGTTGGCGATCGGGGAATCGATCGGGGCAGGGGCACTTTTTCCGGGTTGATACTGGTCTGAAGGAATCAGCAAATGGCCTTCCACCCAGCGCCATTCGCCGACGGGAGGCTTGATCTGATACATCAATACGTTGCCGAATTCTGTTTTTACATTTTTGCTTCCCAGGATCGTGACTTCATCATTTTTTGAAAGACGAATCTGTTCGACATCGCGGGATTCACCAAAGGCACTCCCGACACGAACCACGACGCCATTCTCAGTGACCCGGCCATGACTGGCATCCACTTTTTGGATGTAATCTGCCCGAATCCAACTGAAACTCCCCTGTGGGGGGGTAATCATGAACCAGCCACCCGGGTCGTGGCGATGGACGGTGAGGCGGCTGCCCCTTTTGAGTTTGAGTGTGGGATAATAGCGAGTCCCATTTCCGCTTCTGACGAGCGCTTCATCCGCGTTGACGATCGCTTCGTAGGGAAAGGTACGTTTTTTTGCATCGACTTCATCAGCAAGGCAGAGAAATAGCCCTGTTATTAATAAAGGTGTCAGGATCCAGCGGTCTAACGGACACATGGAATAAGCCTCCGTGCTGACTTTAAACAGCCCAATTGAAAGGTATATAAGTGTGGTGTCGAAGGTGATTGAGTAAACAGAATTGTTTTTGAATCACGAATCGAGATGGATTCGAATGTGGGATAGGTAGAGATAGGGATTATGAAAGAGGAGCGTTTAATAATGGATGTGGAATTTTAAGGCAAGACCAAAAAATGGTTTGAACGCGAAAAAAGCGTTTATGTCCTGTAAAATACTTTCAAAAATGCACGTACGAAATTTTGAAGAAGAATTTCGTCTTAAAATAGAAGATGAAAGCCCCCTTTTTCGTATTGACGTAAAATTCAAACTATGCAAAATTAGCGACCTCTCAATATGTCCAGTTTGATTCATATGACATGAATTCGGCTGTGTCATTAAGGTAAAGCAGCATTTTAAAGAGAGTTTGATTCCGCAGTCGTCATCCAGCGTCTGGGATCAAGTTCATTACCAAAATAGAGAAAAATTTCAATTCGTTTGATTGCCACTATGGAGAGTGGTCCATTCTGCAAAGGAGTGCTTCGGTCGTGAAAAAATTATTAGCATCAGTTACAGTTGTTGCCATCGCCGGTTGTTTTTTCTGTTTCACTGAAACAGCATCTGCACAAAACGCCGCACCAGCAAATGCAAAAGCAGCTGAACACAAAGTGGGCCTGATTGATATGGCGCATGTGTTCAAGCACTATGAGAAATTTACAGCGCTACGTGAAGAGTTGAAAACAGAGATTCAAGGAAGTGATACCAAAGCGAAAGCAATGGCTGAGCAGATTCAAGCCGTGCAGAAAGAAATGCAGGATTTCAAACAGGGAAGCCCTGAGTATCTGGCACGCGAGAAACAGTTGGCACAGGCTGCCTCCGATTTTGAAGCGTTTCGAAAAGTCGCTCAGCGTGATTTCCTGCGTAAAGAATCACGCATCTATCACACCATTTATATGGAAGTGACAGACACCGTCAAGAAGTACGCCAAGATCTACAACTACACTTTGATCATGCGGTTTAACAGAGAAGATCTCGATACCGACGATCCGAAGAAACTGATTCAAGGCATGAATCGTCAGGTTGTATTCCACCGTGCCGACGATGACATTACGCTTTCTGTTCTGGATTACCTGAACCGAAGCTATAAGCCTAAGCCAAAGGCATCAGCTACCCGACCTGCTGCACCGGGAACACAACAGCGCTGATCCCTCGAGGATTAGCCAACACTCCTTATTGGATGTAGTGCAGGTGTTTCGACCTGCCTGCATCCTTTTTTGCGAATTTGTTAGTGCGTCATGTTGTATTCCGTCATGGGAGGGGTAGGCAATGCGAACTCGGAATCAGAGAACCCTGGCCAGATCATTAGAATGTACCGGGGTTGGAATTTTTACCAATGCCGATGTGAAAATTCGTTTCTGTCCGGCTCCGGAGAACCATGGAGTTCAGTTTGTGCGAACGGATCTGGCTGGTTCAAAGCCGATCCCTGCATTGATCGAAAATGCCATTTTCAAACAGAGGCGAACGGCCATTGAATATCAAGGGGCGTCGGTCGAAATGATCGAGCACGTGATGGCTGCGCTTGCGGGATTACACATCGATAATTGCCGCATCGAAATTAATGCTCCCGAGGCACCCTGTTTTGACGGTTCATCACAGGAACTATCGTTGGAACTGTTGGGAGCAGGTATTGTCGAGCAGCCTTTCAAGCGGGAAGTCATTTGTATCGAACAACCCGTGTCCGTTGAAAACGATGCGGGAAGTTTCATACAGGCCAAGCCTTTGAATCGATCGGTCATGGCCATTGGGTACTATCTGAATTACGGTGAAGATTCACCGATTGCTCCCCAGTGCCTGACACTGGAGATCAATCCTGAGACCTGGATGAATCACTTGGCATTCTCACGAACTTTTGTTCTAGAGGAAGAAGTCGAAGCCATGCGTGCCCTCGGCTATGGTTTGCGGCTTTCAGCGGATGACCTGTTGGTCATGGGACATCAGGGCGCGATTGATAATGAATTAAGAACATTAGATGAGTGCGTACGTCACAAAATATTAGATTGTCTGGGCGATTTTGCCTTGATTGGCTGCGACCTGCAGGGTTATTTCAGCGCGCATCAGTCGGGGCATGCTTTGAATCGAGAGTTGATCAAAAAAATTAAATCAACGCATCGTTCTACTTTATCTGAAGCAGCTTGGAAGGTTGCTTGACGTTTCAATTTCGGGTCGCTTTACAACGATTGTTTATTCACACTCTGGTACGTCTTTGACTGCAGACTTTTTAGGATGTCGAACATGCCGACAAATATTTCTAATCTTTCTTATATCGATCCTAAGGCAGAAATAGGAGATGATGTTACGATCGGGCCATTTTGTCATATTGGTCCGCATGTAACGATCGGAAATGGTTCTGTTTTGGATAACCATGTTACCATTACAGGGCATACAACCATTGGAGAGAGAAATCGTTTTTTTCCGACATCGGTCATAGGCTCTGAGCCACAGGATGCAGGATATTCAGGCGCTCCGACCATGGTAGAAATTGGAGACGATAATCTTTTTCGGGAAGGTAGTACCATTCATCGCGGTGCAGAAAAAGAGGATCATTGTACTCGCATTGGAAACCGGAATACGTTTCTCTGTAATGCCCATGTGGCACATAATTGCCGCGTCTTTGATGATGTGACCCTGGTAAATGGTGTGTTACTTGGAGGGCACGTACATGTGCATGATCGGGCGATAATTTCGGGAAATACCGTTGTGCATCAGTTTTGTACTGTCGGGACACTTGCCTTTATCACTGGGGCATCGCGGGCGACTGTGGATGTGCCTCCCTTTATGATCTGCACCGGCGCAGATGATTTCCGAATTCGAACCGTCAATATTGTAGGGATGCAACGCGCAGGAATTTCTGATAGTTCCGTTGCCGCCATTCGACGCGCACACCGATTGATGTATCGAAAAAATAAAAAACTGGATGAAGTCCGAGACATTTTCGGCCAGGAGCTGGAAGGTGTCGTCCCCATGGCTTTGCAGACCCTGTTCAATCATTTTGAAGGTATCAAGGGGAGTAAAGCGGGGCGCGGGCGTGAAGAAGCAGCGCGGAATGCCAAATTCATTCCTGAAGAGAACGATCAAAATTCAACACGGAGAGCAGCATGAGTAATTTGAAAGTGGCCGTCGTCGGGGTAGGAGCATTAGGGCGTCATCACGCCAGAATTTTAGCCGGTCTCGAAGGTGTGGATTTGCATGCTGTCGCAGATACCAATCCGGATCAGGGACAGGCAATTGCAGAACAGAATGGCAGTCGCTGGGTTGCTGATTTTCGAGATTTGTTTGAGGATGTGGATGCCGTTTCGCTGGCAGTTCCGACGCACGCCCATCTGGCGATTGCCAGTGAATTTCTATCCCGCAAGATTCCGGTTCTGGTGGAAAAACCCATCGCCTGTAACCTTCAAGAAGCAGAAGAACTGGTGCGTATCGCGGAAGCACATAATACATTGCTCCAGGTTGGTCACGTCGAACGGTTTAATCCCGCGACGCAGGCAGCCTTTGAACGTTGCTCGAACCCGCGTTTTATTCGTAGCGAACGAGTCAGCCCTTACACGTTTCGGTCGACCGACATTGGCGTGATTCACGATTTGCTTATTCATGATATAGACTTGGTGCTTTCTCTGGTGGACTCTCCCGTTCGGAATGTAGAAGCCTTTGGCATTTCTGTAATGGGGGAGCATGAAGACGCCGTTCAGGCACGATTGCGGTTCCAAAATGGTTGTATCGCCGACCTGACAGCCAGTCGCATTTGCCCCTTTGCAAAGCGGACGATGCAGGTCTGGGGAGCCTCTGGTTGTGTGACCGTTGATTTTACCAGCCGGGAAGTAACCGCATATCGACCATCAGAAACGCTGCTTTATGGAACTCCTCCACTCGAACGCGCGCGGAAAGCGGGAGCGAATCTTGAGGCTCTGAAGCAGGATGTCTTTGGAACGTTTCTGAAGGTGGACTCTCCGGAAGTCTCCACAGCAGATGCGTTGACTGCCGAGTTGGATAGTTTTGTTCAAGCAGTGAGAACAAACTCTGCCCCACTGGTTGGTGGCACGCAGGCGCTGCAGGCAATGCAGGTTGCCGAGCAAGTGCTCGAAGCGGTTAACAACCACGAATGGGATGGAAGTCAACAGGGCGCGGTGGGACCGTTTATTCAGTTTCCAACAGAAGAACGCCGACTGGCCGGTTAAAGCAGCCAATCGGCGTCACAGATGTTATTGCCAGTGTCCTGATCGCAAATGCGTTCAAATCAGCTTATCCAGGGCTTCAGTGACTTCATCGGCGTGTCCATTGACTTTGACTTTCGGCCAGGCAGCAGCGATTTTACCTTCCTTATCAATGAGGAATGTGGCGCGCTGAATGCCCATGTATGTCTTGCCGTAATTCTTCTTTTCAACCCAAACGCCGTACTTCTCTGCAATTTCATGGTTTTCATCTGAGAGCAGGATGAACGGCAATTCAAACTTAGTCGCAAATTTTTCATGCGAGGCGACTGAGTCCGGGCTGATTCCCAGAATCACGGTACTATTTCGTTTGAATGTAGCGACGCGATCCCGAAAATCACAGGATTCGGTAGTGCAGCCCGGTGTATTGTCTTTGGGATAAAAATAGAGGAGCACGTTTTTTTCGCCTTTGTACTGACTCAGGCGAATTTTTCCTTCAGGGTATGCGGGGAGATTAAAAGCAGGAGCACGTTTGCCAACTTCTGGTACTTCGCTTTCAGCGGCCATTTGAGAATCCTTCAGTGATAGGGGAATTACGGGGTAGAATCCCATCGGAAATCGGGTGGTTAAAATTCCTGAAAACGCAACGGGATTTAGTCTAATAATGCTTCACGCGATTGCATAATAGCAGGCAGGCTGCCAATTTTCGACAGACTGCCATCGGGTCAGTTTGAAGAAGGGACGGAAATCAGGATCGCCAGTATTGCTTGTGGTATTTAGTGATCGTCTTCAAGGCTGGTTTGGCTTGGCCTTCAGAGTTAATCAAGCCGGAATGCGGGAAGCGGCGTGCATCCTGATCCCGAAGTCGGGACCAATAAACGCCTGTCACAGCAGGCTTGGCCAGGAGCAAAGGCAGGTATAAGTCGACCCATTCTGCCTGAGCGGCTTCACTCCAATTTGTTTTCCACTGGCTGGTCTGTACTTTTGAAATGGTCGGATTTTTTTCATCCACGATTGTGTCATCACTGGGGAAAGACAGTGTGATGTGTAAAGGCAGATTCAGAGCACTCCATTTGTCAATCAGCTTGGAGATATCCAGCAAATCGTGATGGTGAGATCCAAAGGGGTAGTAGCCGATGCTGAGTTCCAGATCGATTCCGGAAAGGCCGACTCCCAGCCGATCAATCGCATCAACAAACTGCATTGGTGATAACTGATGTTGCCCTTTGGAAAGATAATCGCCCCAGGGCTGCTCGACTCTGATGAAGCACTGAATCGAATCATCGGTCTGTTTGGCAACCTCAATGGCTCGCGCTGTCAATGTGAGGCGTGTTTCTTCATTCAATCCAAATACGCCACCAGTATTCATTGAGGAGACCAGAGTCCAGGTCCGGATACTGCCGGTATAGCGAGTGATCGCCGTCTCAATGAAATGCGAAATAATGCTCTGGAAGTTAACCATATCCAGCTTCCAGGATTCAAGCCAGTCGGGAAGTCCCTGTGGTGCAAAATCCAGCAAACACCCACCCCGAATCAGGAGGTGGTTCTTTTCGCACCAGTCGACCTGTTGGTCACATAAATCCCAGTTCTGATCTCCTTCATAAGGTTCAATCATTTTCCAGTTGATCAGATCAGTGTTTGCAGCATCAAAGGCCTGGCAGATCTGCTGGCTTTCCTGAGCACTGGGAATAAACTCACCCAGGTTACAGCCAAGTGAAACGGGAAGTTTCATCGACTGGGCGCGCTGATGTAGAATTGTTAAACGCTGCCGGGCATAAATCTGAACCAGCATTTCTGCTGCGGCATGTGCTTTTTGTAACGCCACACCAGCCAGTTCTGAGCACTCTTCTAATTTGTCCTGAATCACGGCCGCCTGTGAGAAAGCAGAAAATGCTTCGTCATGCAGCTTCCAGAGGGCATCAGGAATATTTAAGCCGGCAAGTTGCCACACGCTGAGTTGGTCTTTCAGAGTCGAAATTTTTCCGCGGGCTAATTCGAGTAAGAGAACGTAAGGTGCTTCTCTTTCCGGCAGTGAAGCCGTTCTGATGACGGGCCGGCCAAAGTTATCAATTTTCCAGACGATGTTGAGTTTGCAGCTTTGAGAAATCTGGCGACGAAAAGTCAGAAGGTTTCCATCGACTTCGACGCGCGTCGGAAACACGCGACCATCGACGGCATTCAGATAGGCACGATGCAGGTCAGACCAGTCTTCAGGTACTTGAGAAGGTGCAATTAAAAAGCGCAAGTTGCCCATAAAGCGGGTCGCAATCGTTAGCTGATTTTTCAAAGTGATGTTAACTTAAGGCCTTATAAACCATTATCACGTTTGAGGAGCTACAGACAAGTGTAGAATCGTATGTATGTACATTGAAGCGAGAGAGAGGCAATGATACGCAGGAACCTGACGATCACTCATTTTGTACGGGATTTACGGGTTATGAATAGCCGTCAATTGTTTAGGACACTCGTTCTCGCTACACTTCCTGTGTTCAAATTCATTGGATTTTAATCATGGTGGCCACCATTTATGACTTCAGCAGCTCTTATTGAAAGTTCCCTTCCAGGGATACCAGTCAAACGAGGTAAAGTACGAGATGTTTATGACTTCGGGGATCGGTTACTCTTTGTCGCTACAGACCGAATCAGCGCGTTTGACTGGATTTTGTCTCCTGGAATTCCGGATAAAGGCAGGGTATTAACTCAAATCAGTCGGTTCTGGTTCGAACGATTTGAAGATCTGCCGCATCATTTGCTGAGCATGAATCCTGCTGACTTACCGCTTCCCGATCAGGTCGACCTGGACGCGTTGTGCGGCCGATGTATGGTTGTCAAAAAAACGGAAGTGGTGCCTTTTGAGTGTGTCGTTCGCGGCTATCTTTCCGGATCTGGCTGGAAGGATTATCAGGCAACGGGAACCGTGTGTGGGATCGCGCTTCCGGAGGGCTTGCAGCAAAGTGACCAGCTTCCTCAGCCATTGTTTACGCCGGCAACAAAAGCGGAAACGGGGCACGATGAAAATGTTTCATTCGAGATCATGAGTGATGCCATCGGTCAGGAGCTAGCAGAGAAACTGCGGGATCTCAGTATCCAGATTTATCAACAAGGCTCAGATTACGCACGCCAGCAGGGAATCATTCTGGCGGACACGAAATTTGAGTTTGGTATACTGGAGGGAGAACCGATTCTGATTGATGAAGTTTTAACTCCCGATAGTTCCCGTTTCTGGCCCGCTGAACTTTATCAACCCGGAGGCCCCCAGCCTTCACTGGATAAACAGTTTGTACGTGACTGGCTGGAGTCTACAGCGTGGGATAAAAACAGCCTTCCACCTGAGCTTCCAGAAGAAATCGTGTCAAAAACACGTGAAAAATACTTTGAAGCATTCCGGATGCTGACAGGAACAGATTGTACCTGGTAGCCAGGGCGATTTCTCTGTCGGTAGTAGAGGAATTTATGGCTATTGCCCCTGCTGCAGTCTATACTGAGTATGAGAGTGCGCAAATTCAAGAATCTGGCAGCAGGCACTTTCGGCTGGAACACTCTGGTCATTTATCTGGGAGTCATAGCCGGAATATGTTACCTCGGTTATCAGAATATTCCGGATTTATGGCACTGGATTGCCGTAAAATTGAATTTATCCTGAATTTTTACCAATGAACGGATTCCGGAAGCGTAGGTAAATCGCAGGGGTTTTTTATTTCTCAAATTCTGACAGTCAGTATGTCGATGAAATCAGTATGACTGTACGACTATTTCCTGAATCCGTTTCCCGCGAAGGCATCGCGGTTTGCCGCTCGAATAGAACAAGAATCGTCGTGTTGGCGTTCTTCCTCTTGATCGGGCTGGGTTTCTCTTCCGTAGACGTTACCCGGGCAGGAGAAGTGGAGCTGAAACATGGCACCATTATCCGTGGCGATCTGGCTCCCATTCTTGGTCTGACTCAAGCATTAGCAGCCAGAATTGAGGGTGATGTTCCTCGGGAAGAGTCATCGCGTAAATTCACAGGTGCTCCCATCTTTATGGTTGATAATGGGCTCATCCGCTATTTCGTGTCGCGCCGGAATGTGAAACGCTATAACCTTGACCAGGAATTTTTATCCGAGCAGGAAATATTCCCAATCAAACAGCGGGTGACCGGCCGCGGACAGATGTTAAAAGAAGTGGGCTCTTTCATTGATGTCTCCGACTTTGATGAATTTGGACGGCGTACTGTGACGCTTAGTACGAATAAAGGCAATCTGGCATTGTTGCAGGGAGTGACAGAGATTACTCCTCAGTATCTGAAAGTTACCGGGTTAAAGCATCAATGGGATCTGGGAATTCGGACGACTTCTGTCAAGGAAGAAGTGTTGGCTGCGATGCTGGAGCGTGCCATTGATCCGCTGGAACCCAACGATCGGATTGCCGTCGCTCGGTTTTATATTCAGGCGGGCCTGTATCTTCCCGCCGCTAAAGCCTTTGATGATATCGAACGGGAGTTCCCTGAATACAAAGACAAGATTGCGATGTTCGTGAAAGATTTACGGACACTCCACAGCCAACAGTTACTGGATGAATTAAAACAGCGTCGTAAGGCGGGACAGCACCACTTAGCACAGGCAGCCATTACAAAGTTTCCCACGAATAACGTCAGTCAATCGATTCTCAGGCAGATACGCGAAATAGAAGAAGATTATCTCAAACGTCGTGAACAAATCGAAAAAGCACAATTTCGTTTGGGAGAGCTGGAAGCAGAAATCAAAGATCAGCCCACAAAGAAATTGCTGCAGGCCTATCGTCGGGAAGTAATCACTCAGCTCAATTATGAATCAGTTGAGCGGTTATCAGCTTTTTTAAACCTGGAAAGTGATAATTCACTGACTGTCCGGGAAAAACTGGCGATTGCTTATTCTGGCTGGATCGTCGGGGCCGCGCATGTGGTCACCGACTTGGATACGGCATTAAATTTGTGGATCGCACGGGCCCAGGTGCTGGAATATTTGCGTAGTGAAGACGAGTATAAGCGAGATCCCATGATTGAGACGCTCCAAAAACTGGAAGGTGTTTCGACCGAGGTAGTCAAGCAAATGATTCCCCTTTTGCCTCCGATTCTGGACGCACCCGTACGTAAGAACGATGAGGCTTTTACAGTTCAGGTAACCGATCCGGAGGCTAAGGTTCCTGTGTCCTACTCTGTATTGCTGCCGATCGAATATAATCCCCACCATACTTACCCGATGATAGTCGCACTGCGTCCATCGCATCTGCCGGCGCAAGCAGAGTTGAACTGGTGGGGTAGGTACAAACGGGGCCCCGGTCAATCGCAACGTCGCGGTTATATCGTGATTGCTCCCGAGTATCTGCAGAAAGACCAAGAGAAATATCAGGATAATGTAACAGCACATTACGCTGTGATTCGATCAATACGTGATGCACGGAAACGCTTCAGTGTCGACTCCGACCGCGTGTTTCTCGCGGGACATGGTACCGGCGCTGATGCTGCTTTCGATATCGGCATGTCACATCCGGGCCTGTTTGCCGGGGTGATTCCCATCGCAGGCAAGACCAGCGCATTCAATCTGCATTACTGGCAAAACGCAAAAGACTTGCCGTGGTATATTGTGGGAGGCGAACTCGACCGCGATACGCTGGATCATAATTCCCTGGTCGTGAACCGCATGATGCGTCATGGTTACGACGTCATTTACGCCGAGTACATAGGCCGTGGTTATGAGAATTATTATGAAGAAATTCACAATCTGTTTAACTGGATGGAACTGCATCAGCGCTTAAAGTATCCAAAGGAATTTGAAGAAAAAATCCTGCGTCCGATCGATAATCGTTTTTATTGGGTACGCACCGAGAGTTTTCCTCCTCAAATCACGCGACCTGTTGTCGTTAACGGAAATCATCGGATTCAAGCCAAACCTGTTTCGCTAAATGTCAGTGTGAAAGAGGGAAATGTGATCTATGTCAAATCTGGCGGCAAGGTCAACACGCTCTGGCTTTCTCCTGAGATCGTAGACTATGAGCAACGACTCGTTGTACGTATCGGAGGCAAGCAGAAGTTTAATGATTTCCTGCGACCGGATATGAAAGCGCTGCTGGACGATTTTCGCAATCGGGGCGATCGACAGAAACTGTTTGACGTCCGTCTCGATTTATTTTAGCCCTGACTCATTTGTGATCAGTTACCAACAAAAGACATGATGCGGGCTGCATGCCCTGTACCGGACGATTTTTCGCTCAAGCGAATTTTCGCATGATGCTTGCCGGGTTTTAACTGGCTGTTAAAGACAACCGAGCGTGGGTAATGCAGGCCTTTGCTGTATTGGTGATAGAGATCGAATGGCAGAAACGGTCCGTCATCAATGCTGACTTCCAAGATTCCTGCGTCAGGGCCGGCAACGGTATAGACGCCGAGCGCAGTCCCCTCAAAATCGAGTTCCAGTTCTGCTCCCGCTTTTGTGGCGCATAGCATGGGAATGCTGGTGAAGCGACTGCGTTTACTTCCGGGGATCGAGTCCCACTCAGGAACTTTCATTGCCCAGTCTGATTTTAATTTCGCATTTTTGATTTCAATCAATCGCCCCTTCCGAAAACTGAACGGATCGAGAGGTTCCTTCGGGGAAGCGTGTTTGGTGCGCGGGCCTTTTTCCTGCCAGACTTTGGTGAGCAGCTTTTCAATCATAGCGGCGCAGATTGCGTTTCCAAATGGAGCCGGATGTGTGCCCCCGAATTGTTTCCAAGTCAGTTGTTTTTCCTGAATGAGCTGCGCGACTTCGCTGGCCAGATCGATGGTTGAGATTTGATAGTGCTCGGCAACACGTTCGTGGCTGGAACTGGAGAGCGGCTTCTTATTCTGCTGAATTGTTTCCAACATGGATGGATTTACAAAGTGTACCATCACAATATCTGCATAAGGATTGTGCTGCCGAACTTGTGCAATCACACCTTCCATGCCTCGAATAGCGGCTGTTTCAGAATGGCCTGCGTCCTGGTCATCATTCACGGCAAATTCCACAAAGAACAGATCAACGGAGCCCTGGCTCACTACATCGCGATTGGTACGGAACGCACCCGTATTCGAACAGGTAGAAGAGATGCCGGCGTTGGTAAACTGGAATTTGGTTTCTGGAAATGTTTTCTCCAGGAATTGGCAGACCATCGGGCGATATCCGTTCATTTCGGTAATCGAGCCGCCTAGAAACGCGACGTGACCGGTTTTTTCCGTTTCAAATTTCTGTTTGCTATTCTGGTAACTGCCCCGCAGATGAATATTCTTTTGGGAAACGGCAGGAATATTCAGAGGGTGTTCCGCGGAGAGATTTGTCTGCAAGGAAAGTACAACCATCAGAAAAAAACCGGAAATCAGGTGTGTTCTCAGAATGTAGTTCTTCATACTGCTTATAAACTCGATAAAAAGTCAAAAAGTGACGTGATATTGAAAAATGACAGATTCCTGATCGTTCCAGCATGCAGAATCTGTGGAGCAAGGTCAAGAGTTCTCCCGTTCAACAATTGATTTAGGGTCCCCTGATCCGATACGATAGAGGCAGAATCGAAGTTAGTTGTCATACTTCACACATATAGAAGCCCTCAGCGCTGGCAGGAGTATTCATGAAACCGTTGTCTTATCTCTTGATCTGTTTTTCCTCATTTTTATTGGGGTCAACGTTTGTGACAGAAACTCAGGCCGCTGAGAAGCCGCATGTAGTTTTCGTGACCGGCGATGATGAATACCGTTCCGAAGAATCGATGCCTATGCTGGCGAAAATATTGAAGCGCGATTATGGCTTCGACGTGACGGTCTGTTATTCCCTTGACCAAGACGGAAACATTGCACCGGGGAACCAGAAATCGATCAGTGGTCTGGAGGCGCTCGACGATGCTGACCTGATGGTTTTGTTTACCCGCTTTCGGGATCTGCCACCTGAGCAGTTTCAGCATATTTTGAAGTATGTCCAATCGGGGAAACCTGTTGTTGGTTTTCGAACGGCAACGCATGCATTTCTATTTCGGGATCCGAAAAGTCCTTATAAAGACTGGAATAATAAAAAAATTGCAGAACTCGTTGGTCAAAAGTGGATCACACATCATGGCCATTTTGGTGATGGTCACGAACATCTGACCAAAATTACGATTAATGATGCAGCCAAAGATCATTCGATTTTACGAGGTGTCAAACCATACGAAGCTTATTCGTGGTTATATCACGTGCACGGCGGCAGTGAAGGCCATAAACTAGCCGGGGACAGTCAGCCTCTGTTGACCGGACATTCACTCAAGTCAAATCATCAGAAGCAGGGAAATCTTAAGAAATTCCCGATGAGCAACCCTGTCGCCTGGACCAAGACCTATGCCGGAGCAGATGGAACAAAAGGTCGCGTATTCTTTACGACAACCGCACATCCATTTGATTTCAAAGATCCGAATGTGCGAAAGCTGTCTTTGAATGGCATTTTGTGGGCACTGGGGATGGAAGACAAAATTCCAGCACAGGGAGCCAATGCAGACTTAGTGGGAGACTATGAACCGAATAATTCGGGAACCGGCCCCAAAAAATATAAAACAGGTCAAAAACCGGAAAAACTTTAAACAGCAAATCCTGATCAAGTAGAAATTCTAAAGCACGAGTCTAACTTTGACTCGTGCTTTTTTAGTGCATCAGTAGTTTCTCCAGAAGGAAGGAACAAACAATACCAGAATGGCAAAGAGTTCCAGTCTTCCCAGTAACATCAAGACTGTTAACAGAATTTTTCCGCCTAGAGTAAAGTCGGCATAGTTTTCGGTTGGTCCCAACTCACCGACGCCAGGACCGATATTATTCAAGGTTGCGACAACGGCACTGGTACAGTCAATCAATTTCTCTGGTTTATTCAATTGCCATTCCGTATTCGGTTCCATCGCGGTCAATAAGAGACTGCTGAAGATGAAAATGACCAATACCAGACTAAAGTAAACGGTCACATCGTTTCGGATGCCTTGCTCGATATTGGTCGTTCCAACGCGTACTGGACGGACGACATTCGGGCGGAATGACTTTTCAATTTCGAGCCAGATGATCTTGGCAAAGAGTACAAAACGAATGACCTTAATGCCGCCTGCTGTCGAACCGGCACAGCCGCCAACAAACATCAGCAACAGCAATAACATTTTGGACGATTCATTCCAGGTGTCGAAGTCTCCGGTTCCATACCCGGTTGTGGTCATGATGGAAACGGCTTGAAAACCAGCGTAGCGCAGCGCATCGGGAAGATTATCGTAAATCTGATTTCTCAGTAGATTGTATGTCAGAAACAGTGTGGCAGATCCTAAAATGACCAGGTAAGTACGAAACTCAATGTCATTTCGGAGCGGGGCGATATAGTGTTTCCACGAATGATTTTGCGAGCGAATATTTTTTAAAGCGAGAAAATAGAGTGAGAAGTTGGTGCCGGCAGCCACCATAAAGGCGGCGATCGTAAATTCGATGAGCGCGCTGTTGAAGTATCCCACACTGGCATTGTGCGTACTGAAGCCGCCGGTTGCCATCGAACCAAAGCTATGGCAGAAGGCATCAAATACACTCATCCCTTCCAGCCAGAGGATCAATGCCAAAACTAACGTAAAAGTCACGTAGATCGTCCACATGACGATGGCTGATTCTCGCACGCGCGGCCGCACTGCTTCGCTGGTGGGGCCTGGAACTTCCCGTTTCATTAAAGCTTTTCCACCTGCGCCCAGATGACTTAGAATCGCGACGAACAACACGATGATTCCCATTCCCCCCAGGCAATGAGTGAAACTTCGCCAGAAGAGAACCGAGCGGGGAACGAGCGCCGGATCTTCCAGCTCTCTTAGTACAGAGGCACCCGTGGTTGTGAATCCGGAAATCGATTCAAACAGCGCATCGGGGATTGTCATTGGGATATCAGGTGTGACCATCGTTCCGGAAAAAAGAAAAGGAAGACAACCGAGGATTCCGGAATAAATCCAGCTCAGTCCGACAATGGCCAAGGCCTCTTTTCGTAAGATCGTGCCGCGCTCATTGCGCCCCAGAAGATACAAAATGGAACCGGACACGAGGCTACACGCGATGGCACCACAAATGCCCCAGAAACCTGCAAACTCAAATTCGCTGGTTTCACCAAAAATCGGAAATGCCCAAGGCAGGCTGAATACCATTGAGGCCCCGACGAGTATTCCCACGAGTCCCAATAAACGGCAAAGAAGCAACCAATTCATTATATTTTCAACTTATATTGATTCAGTACTGAATTAGACGACTGGAATCTTCCAGAGTATTAGAGTTAAATAGAGCGAGGTATAAATGTTAGAGATTATAGCACGTCTGTTCTTTTGGAACGATACTACTCATTTCGTTTTAGGAAATTCTATTATGGTCGCTCATTATCTGTCTCGAACCGTTTTTCAGCTGTGCTGTATCGGCTTAGCTCTTGCAGGAACTGTTTCGCTGCATGCTGAAGAGTTAGTACAGTTAACATATCAGAATCCCCAGCTTGAAGTGGATTTGGGAGTCGGCTTGTGGGCCTGGCCTCTTCCCATGGATTATGATGGTGACGGCGATATGGACCTGCTGGTCTCCTGTCCGGATAAACCTTCGAATGGTACTTACTTCTTCGAAAACCGGTCGGACGGCAGCGAGAAAATGCCTGTCTTTGAGCCCGGGGTTCGACTCGGGAAAGGATATCATAATACCTGCCTCTCGTCTGTAGACGGAAATCCACGAGTTTTGGTTTCGGGCCGGGAAGTGATCAATTTTAAAAAAAAGGGTTTTGACAAACTGGTCTCTTTACCCGTCGATCGAAACGTGCATGGCAAAAAAGTCCGTGCGAACCAATGGTACTATGTTGATTATGATGGCGATCAAGATCACGATTTGATTGTAGGGGTCGGCGATTGGGGCGACTATGGGTGGGACGATGCCTATAACGCAGAGGGGCAATGGACTAATGGACCGCTTCACGGCTTAGTCTATGTCTTGAAAAATTCCGGTACTGATGAAAAACCTGAATATGAGAAACCGGTTAAAATTAAGGTGGGAGATCAGCCTCTGGAAGTGTTTGGCTGGCCTTCTCCCAATTTTGCAGATTTCGATCATGACGGTGATTTGGATCTGATCTGTGGCGAATTTCTAGATCAATTGACTTACTTTGAAAATGCCGGAACGAGAGCTGAGCCTCGATATGTAGCCGGTCGCCGCTTAGCTGACAATGGACAGCCTTTACAGATGGATCTGCAGATGATCGTGCCTGCTGCGATTGACTGGGATCAGGATGGCGATATCGATCTGGTCATCGGTGATGAAGACGGTCGGGTTGCTTTCATGGAGAACACAGGGGAGCTGTTGGGAAAACTTCCGCAATTTCTTCCTCCTCGATATTTCCGGCAAAAATCGGCCGGTGTCAAGTTTGGTGCACTGGCAACTCCTTATGCTTTTGATTGGGATGGAGACGGTGATGAAGATCTCATCTGCGGTAACACCGCCGGCTATATTGGATTGATTGAAAATCTGGATGGTCATGCCAGCTCACCCAAACTGGCTGCACCGCGATATCTCCAGGCAGGAGGACGGCCCATTCGCATTCAG
>Ga0222668_1000250_pt1 | contig 38268 bp, 30 predicted proteins | sample AntAcemetagen728_FD_179823 | JGI IMG/M metagenome (GOLD analysis project Ga0222668, IMG submission 179823) | Saline water microbial communities from Ace Lake, Antarctica - #728 | ecosystem: Environmental > Aquatic > Non-marine Saline and Alkaline > Saline | place: Antarctica: Ace Lake...
GTCTTAATTGTAGAGTCGGAGATGATCTTATTCTAATTTCTCATAGCCCTTCTGGAACAATCCCTCTTGACAGGAGTTTCCTAGACCTTGGCATTCCGGTTGGCATTGAAGCTATGCGTTATTTAGGCAACCATTTTCATCTAAAAATGCGATTGTCTCATACGTTTTTCCCATACATTTTTCAAGGACCTCAAGAAGGATATGTTTGGGATAAAGGTTCTCCGCGTAATATGACACAGTTGAGCTTTGGTTTGGGGGTTAATTTTTGAGCTATTAAATAATGAGAAGACTGTTTGTTTTATTTCTAATATATTTGGGCAGCTAAATGCCCAGCATACATTTTATAATCAGAAGCTGCGCAGGGTATGCATCTTTGAAAATCAGAAAATTGGAGAGAAAAAACAATTTCCTCTTATTGTTTACAACCCATCACATGCCCTATTGCATCTCATACTCCAACGATTGACGTTGACCATCTGTATCAAATACTTTTGGACAACCCGACTTTGGTAAAAGCCACGCCATCTTAATGGTGAATATTAATGGTTGATATCGGCTATTAAACCACGTATGCGAAGGATTAAAATCGTTGAATGCAAAAAGTGTTAAAATGGGAGTTTGCACGGTTGGAACAAGAAATAAACCGTCTTTTAATTTAAATCCTAAACCAAAAGCATAATACAATTGAGCGACTAATTTTCCTTGATTATTCGAAGGTAACGGCGAAAGATAATCCCCTTCAGCCTGTTTATCTTTCCCTCCATAAATACGGTAATCTATATTAAATCCAATCGATTGATCAATAAAATTCCATTTGGTATATTGCCAAACGTTATGAATTCCCGCCCGTGCAAAGGCCGAACCAAAATTAAAACTTCCCCGTTCTTTTACCGGATCCAATTCATATTTTTCTTGCCCACCAAAATGTTTAACCCCAATTCCCCAATCAAAATAATGTAAAAACGGCTGTCTTTTTTTAAAAAGATGTTCCATTCCACCCTCCAAATAATAACCCGGTAAACCCGTTGGCGTTAGCGTATATTCTTGCCCATCATCATTGGCATTATTACCCGCCATATAGGTTAAACCCAAATCAATATGCCAGCCGATTGGTCGGTAATGACTCGCGTTTTCGCTCCACAATAAATAACCCCAACTTTTCTCTTCCGAAAAAGGATTATCCTTTTGACGCTTGGTATTCCGCTTTTCAAAATCAGAACCAATTTGCGCTATTGCCTGCCCAGCAACCAATAAAACAAAAACAACGAGTATATTTTTCATACATTAAGTATTAAGCATCCACCAATTTCAAAATTTCATCTTGGATTTCTTTCGAATCCCAGACAGCTTCGATATCCGGACGATTCATTACCTTTTTCATGATCGCATCTTGACGCATTCCTGCATTCCATGCCTCTGAATAACGAATATTTGAAAATGAAACTTGACTGTATAACGGCATCCACTTGTCTGGGTACGTTTTACTGAACAAACCTTCTATTTTTTTCTGCAATAAAAACATTGGATCGGCAACATAATCGCGCATCACGTAATAATTATGCACTGACAAATCTTGTAATGCATCACCATCCGGTTTTCTTTCTTCTTGATATTCTGCAAACACTTTTGGCCAATCTTCTTGATGCTTTTCCATTAAACGCGCCATCACCGTACAATCTTCAAAACCACCATTCATGCCTTGTCCATAAAAAGGAACGGTCGCATGGGCAGAATCACCCATCAACGCAAATTTTCCGATCGTCCAAGGATAACAACGCACAATGGCTAAAGACGACAATGGATTTCCGTGCCACGAATCCAACAAATCTGGACAGAGGTCATAAAAATCACGGAAGGTTTCTTTGAAGAATTTAGTTACTGCTGCATCATTCGTTAAGGTTTCAAATGAATTCTCCCCTTTAAACGGCATAAAAAGCGTACAGGTAAACGAACCATCTTCGTTTGGCAGGGCAATGAGCATAAAACGTCCACGCGGCCAAATATGCAAGGCGTTTTTATCGATTTTATACGACCCATCCCCATTGGCGGGCAATAAGAGTTCGCGATATCCATCATCAATAAAATCTTGCGAATAATCAAAACGATCAGTCTTTTGCATGGCATTGTAACGAACTGCAGAAAATGCACCGTCACACGCGAAAACAACATCCGCTTTGTCATCAAAATGTTCGCCCGATAAGCTATTTTTCAAATGGACAATACCCGCCTCTAAATCTGCTCCAACACATTGAATATTATAATGAATTGTTGCTTTGCCTCTTTGCTCCGCAATGTCCATCATTTTAGCGTTTAAACCACCACGCGAAACCGAATAGATCGCTTCACCTTCTTTACCATAAGGCTGATACGTCGTTTTACCCGCTTCGTCATGCATAATTCTGCCCGGCATTGGAATGGCAATAGAATCCACTTCATGCTCTACTCCAACCCCTTTTAATGCCGTCCATCCGCGAACAGAAAGTGCTAAATTGATTGATTTACCTGCCGAAATCTCAGCTTTTCGAATATCCGGTCTACGCTCGTAAATCGTTACTTTGTAACCTGCTTTTGATAAGTAAACAGCCCATAATGATCCCACTAAACCGGCTCCTACAATGATTGCACTTTTTTCCATTTTAATTATTTATTTCTCCACTGTTTTTGAAAACGCGAATTTGAAAACACGTTTTGGTGTCGATTCTGTCTCTTTCGATTAAAAACACTACTAATTCGCCAAAGCATTATTCCGACAACAAGTATAACAAGTACCTGCGCCATAAGTTTTACCATTGGCATTCCTTCGCTTGCCAGTCCTCCAAGGTATTGCTTAATTACTTCTGGATCGTAGGTTTCAATCATGACTTATTGCTTTTTCCAAACATTCACTAAAACGGTAAACATCTTCGTATGAATTATATAAAGGTACTGGCGCAATGCGTATCACATTCGGCTCACGCCAATCAGCAATTACACCCATTTTGGTAATTTCATCAAATAATCCTTTGCCCATTCCATGCAACAGGATTGACAATTGAGCTCCACGTTGCGCAGGTTCCTTTGGGGTAATGATTTCGAATGAACACAGATCCCCTTTTCGTGCAGATAAATCATTGATTAAAAATTCGAGATAATTCGTCAAGTCGATTCGCTTTGCAATCAAGGTGTCCATGCCAACCTCATCAAAAATATCCAACGAAGCCAAATGCGCAGCCATTCCTAAAACTGGTGCATTGCTCAATTGCCAGCTTTCTGCACCCGGCATTGGATTAAAACCAGGTTCCATTAAAAACCGCGTTTCTTTATCGTGTCCCCACCAACCTGCAAATCGAATGAGTGATTTATCGTGTGCATGCCGTTCGTGCACAAACAGTCCGGATACACCACCCGGACTTGAATTTAAATATTTATACGAACACCAGGCGGCAAAATCAGCACCCCATTTATTGAGTTCCAATTTCACATTACCCGCAGCATGCGCCAAATCAAATCCAACTTTTGCACCAACAGCATGCCCTGCTTTTGTGATCGTTTCCATGTCAAATAATTGGCCTGAATAATAATTCACCCCGCCAATCATAACCATTGCAAGAGAATCACCTGCCTCGGCAATTGCAGCCAAAATATCTTCTTCGTGAATTAGATGTTCGCCGGCACGCGGACCTACTTCAATAATCGCCTCTTTTGGATCTAAGCCATGAAATTTAACTTGTGATTCGAGGGCATATTGATCAGAAGGAAAAGCTTTCTTCTCACATAAAATTTTAAACCGTGATGCCGTTGGTTGATAAAATGAAACCATCAACAAATGCAAATTCGTGGTTAAACTATGTGTTACGACCACCTCAATAGGTTTAGCCCCTACAATTTTTGCGATTTTTTCTGTCAAAAATTCATGGTAAGAAAACCAAGGTCTTTTCGCTTCAAAATGTCCTTCAACGCCCCAATTTTTCCATGCTTCTAATTCTTCCTCAATATAGCTTTTTGCAGTCGTAGGCTGAAGACCGAGTGAATTACCTGTAAAATAAATCGTTTTAATTCCATTAATTACCGGAATGTAAAAGCGATCACGATAGGATCTCAAAGGATCATTTAAATCTTTTTCTTTTGCGAATTCGAGCGAACTTTTGTATGCTACCATTGTTTATTCTAATTTTGCAGGTACAATTTATTCAAAGATACTAACATTGGTAAAAAAGCTATGATATCACGTCACAAATCTGAACAACTCTTCGAAAAAGCTAAACATCTATTCCCAGGCGGTGTCAATTCGCCCGTTCGTGCCTTTCGATCGGTGGACGGTGCTCCGCTCTTCATAAAAAAAGGAGATGGCGCACATATTTGGGATGAAGATGGGAATCAATTTATTGATTTTTGTTGCAGTTGGGGACCACTTATTTTGGGACACAATCATCCTCAAATTCGAGAAAAAATTACTGAAACATTACAGAATGGCACCTCTTTTGGTGCGCCAACCGTATTGGAAAATGAATTGGGTCAATTAATTTTAGACCGCAATCCATTTATTGACAAAATAAGATTTGTAAGTTCAGGCACTGAAGCTGTGATGTCAGGCGTGCGATTGGCAAGAGGCTATACGGGTAAAAATAAAATAGTAAAATTTGAAGGGTGTTATCATGGCCATTTAGACGCACTTCTCGTAAAAGCAGGATCGGGATTGATTACATTGGGTACAGCATCATCAGCTGGAATTCCAGAAGGATTTACGAGAGAAACGTTGGTTTTACCCTTGAATGATGAAACAGCAGTTCTAAAATGTATTGAAGAATATGGACATGACATTGCCTGCATTATTATCGAACCTATTCCGGCAAATAATGGTTTGCTTTTACAAGAAAAATCCTATCTCGAATTTTTACGGAAAGTCTGTACGGAAAACAATATTCTTCTCTTCTTTGATGAAGTGATTTCAGGATTCAGGGTTGCTTTTTCGGGTGCAGCAGAGTTGTATGGCATTCGCCCAGATATCGTGACGTATGGAAAAATTATTGGTGGAGGATTACCCGTTGGGGCCTACGGTGCTTCAGACGAATTAATGGCCTGTATCTCACCTTTAGGAGATGTTTATCAAGCAGGAACATTGAGCGGGAATCCGGTAGCCATGTCTGCGGGAATTGCGCAATTGAATATATGTGCGCAAGACGGATTTTATGAAGATCAAGAAAAACGCACCCGCTTTTTTGTCGATAAGGTGAATGCTTTTGCTAAAGCCAACGAAATTGCCTTTGAAATGGTGACCATTGGTTCTATATTTTGGCTTACGTTTGGAAAACACGACGCCATTCGCAAAGCAAATGAAATTGATCCAAGTTCCATGTTGGACTTTAAAAAAATGTACGGCGAATTATTAAATCATGGCATTTATATTGGACCGAGTGGATACGAAGTGGGCTTCATCTCTCAAGCGCATACATACGAAATATTAGAATTGGCAGCAGATCGTTTTTGTGAAGTTTTAGCTCAGCTTAAGTAAAAATGATCCATCCAAAATAGGACTGGAAGGAGAATCAATAAGCCATCTATTAAGAAAGAAAAATAAAAATCATTGGCTGCTTTTTTTGCTCCATTCACCAGAATAATGGACAAACAGACACCGATTAAACTCGCGTATAAAATCATGTCCGTCAGCAAGCAAAGCAAAGGCCAATAAACAATTAATAAGACCACGGCTATTTGTACCGATCGCTTTTCCCCAACTAATTGAGGGATCGTTTTCTTTTCTGGTTCATCTAAATGCAAATCTCTGATATCGAAAGGGATTGTAAGTGCAATAATGAATAAAAAATTGACCGTAAAAAGGAGCAATGGAAATTCACCCACCTGATTTTGAAGATTGAAATAGGGCATAAAAGTAGCCGTTGCTGACCAAACAATAGCAATCAAGAAAATCTTTAAGGAAGGAATATCTCTCAAATTTTTTCCCAATTTTCCGGGGATTTTAACGATATAAAACAAAGATAAAAATCCGCAACCCATGAGGACGATATAAACTTCGAACGTGAAGTAAAAAGCGTGCCGAATACATGCGGCGGTTGATAAAATAAGGATGGCCTTCACCACTAAATCATTCCTCCGCATCCATCTCAAACGGGCATTTTGGGTTCTTGACTGATTGAGCAATTTAACGGATCGCTGGAAGGTATAGGTTAGAATTGTTGCAAAAAACACGAAACTTATGACTTCATAATCGATTGGATAGTTATGAATAATATAAGTTTCCCAAGTAATCAGTCCCGCCCCTAATCCAATCCAAAAATTAGAATAAACTAAAAACGTAAGAAGTCGACTGATCAAATTCAAAATACCTTACTGTTTGAAAACGGCATAGGTTACTATACCTGCCCCAATTCCGAGAAGACTGCCTCGCAGTGCTCCTAAAATTCTTTTTTGTTTTGCAATTCTATGATAACCGCGATAATAACTGTCATCATTCAATAAGTGCAGTTGTATCATTTGTTTCTCTTTAATTTTAAAACTCGGAAAAGACCATCCAACCGACAATACGAGTGGTGCAAGAATTGGCATAAAAGTAGGATCCGATTTAAAAAAGCCCTTCACCGTTTGATCGCCAATATAGTCCGGATGATTGATGGTCTTTTGCAAGAGATAAGTATCATAGAGCGAAGTTCCATAACCAATTACAAAACTCGACCAAAAAACGAATCGTGGTTTAAACGTCTGTCTCGCATCATAACTACCCAAGGTTGCATTCCGTGCCTCTTCAACTGTCAAAAAATTATCTTTGTACTCATCTTGTTCGTAAACAACCTTTTCCATCCCGTTTTGTGTATACGAGAATACACGATAATATTCCATAACCCCTGTAAATTCATTTCCTTTCCGATCGATTTCTTTATAGGTCAATCCGTTGTCAGAAGTTCCTGTAATTGTGCCGCGATAAACTCGCCCATTCAACAAAACGATAGAGTCCAATTCAGTCTGACCATAGAGTGATAAACTCGTCAGAAAGAAGATCAAAATGCCAATTGTTTGCTTCATCATCATGTCCTTGTAATTAGGGTGTCTTTTGAGGTAAAGTTGATAAATTTATTTGATAATTAACCCTTAATTTTTGCTATTTATCCCAATAGAATTGTTAGTTGATCTTATTTTCCGATTTAATTTATTGGAGTATCATGAACTATTGCGAAATTATTTTATTTTTATGTACTGTTTAATAAAGGTGAACTAAATTCGGTAATATGAGTGATTATGGATCAACATTAACGATCACAAAGAAAAATTTAGAACGGTTTAACGAAGCTGACCTGGATGCACTTACGCATGAAATGGGTAAACTCATTGATTCGCTTGATTTGACTGATGCGATTGGATCAAAATTTCAGAATGAACTCTTTATTTATGCTGGTGACAGCGAAGACCCTCCCTGTATTTTTGGAAGATTGAGCGAACATTTTTACGGAAATAATGGAGATGAAAATAAAGAGGGATTTGACTTTGTTGAAGAAATGGAAATGGATGAAATTGAAGATTTAATCGAGGCACTTTCACGGGCATTTCCAGCCTATAATTTCAAACGCTCCGTTCAAGAATGGTAACTTGACATTTAAGTGTAGATAAATTAACGTTATCTTGATTTTATAACAAACTGATAATATTCAGTTAAATAACCAATTTAATTTGAACAATTTTAACAGCAATCTATTTATATTTGTAAGCGTGCAAGCGAAGGATAATATAGCGTGTAAATATTTAAATGAAACATTCTGTTCAACCTAAAAGACTATAGGAGTTTTGAAGGATTAATCAGATGTTGCAAGTGACCATTAAAAAAAGGAAATAAAACATGAAATTTCAAGACAGACATGTAGGTCCAAATGCTTCCGAAAAATCGGAAATGTTAGCGGCGATTGGCATTAATTCATTGGATGAATTGATCGACAAAACGGTCCCCAGTCAAATTCGTTTAAAACGACCGTTGGATTTAAAACCAGCATTAACAGAAAACGAGTATCTCGGTCACATGCGTGAGATGGGTGCTAAAAATAAATTGTACACCAACTTTATTGGACAAGGATATTTTGGTACAATTGTTCCGAGTGTAAACTTGAGAAATATCTTTGAAAATCCAGGATGGTATACGGCTTATACACCTTATCAAGCAGAAATTGCTCAAGGTCGACTTGAAGCTTTATTAAACTTTCAAACCATGGTTGCTGACTTAGCAAAAATGGATTTTGCAAATGGGTCCTTATTAGATGAAGGAACTGCAGCTGCGGAAGCTATGATCATGTTTCACAGTTTAAGAACGAGAGATCAAAAGAAAATTGACGCAAATAAATTTTTCTTATCAACGACGTGCTATGCTCAAACAATCGAGGTGATTAAAGGGCGTGCCGAAGGAATGAATGTAGAGGTTGTGATGGGAACACCTGAAAGTTTTGTCCCAACTCCTGAGTTTTTTGGCGCTATCGTGCAATATCCCGACACTTTTGGCCGTATTGGTGACTTAGGTGATTTTATTGAAACAGCACATGCGCACGAAATTAAAGTTGGCGTTGCAGCTGATATCATGTCATTGGTGGTCTTAACCCCTCCCGGTCAATTAGGTGCTGATGCCGTTTTTGGCAATACACAACGATTTGGTGTTCCTATGGGATTAGGTGGACCGCATGCGGCGTATTTTGCAACACGAGATGATTATAAACGTCAGATTCCTGGCCGTATTATTGGAATTTCAGTTGATGTAGAGGGAAACCAAGCCTTGCGAATGGCCCTTCAAACCCGTGAGCAACACATTAAACGCGATAAAGCAACCTCAAATATTTGTACTGCACAAGCCTTATTAGCGATAATGGCAAGTATGTATGCCGTCTATCACGGACCAGCTCATTTAAGAAATATTGCATTAACAATGCATCTTAAAGCGGTACATGTTGAAAATAAATTAAAAGGTCTAGGTTATACGTCGATCAACGGAAATTATTTCGATACACTGCATATTCAAATGCCAAATGGCTTATCTACGTCTGCTTTAAAAGCAGTAGCTCTTGCTCACGAAATTAACTTACGCTATGTAGATGATGCATCTGTAACTATTTCTATTGATGAATCGATCAATGACGCAGGTTTAACCGCTTTGTTAAACGTATTTGCAAAAGCAAATAACAAAAACACACTAGCTGTAAATGGAGAATGGCAATCAGAAAAATGTCCGCTTGCTCCTGAGCATTTAAGAACAGACAAAATCCTCGATTTTCCTGTCTTCCAAGCACATCATTCTGAATCAAAAATGATGCGTTATATCAAGAGTTTAGAGAACAAAGATATTTCATTGGTTCATTCCATGATTGCACTGGGGTCATGCACTATGAAATTAAATGCTGCATCTGAGCTCATTCCACTTTCTTGGCCTGAATTTGCGAATATGCATCCGCATACGCCAGATGATCAGATTCAAGGGTATGAAGAAATCTTGAGTGAATTGGCAAGTGATCTTTGCGAAATTACTGGATTCGCAGGTATGTCCATGCAACCAAACTCAGGAGCCCAAGGAGAATATGCGGGACTTATGGTCATTCGTGCTTATCACCACGCGAATGGAGATTTACAGCGAAATATTTGTTTAATCCCTTCTTCTGCTCACGGAACGAATCCGGCATCTGCTGTAATGGCAGGTATGGAAGTGGTTGTCACAAAATGTGATGAACATGGAAATATTGATGTAGCTGATTTAAAAGAAAAAGCAGAGTTACACAAAGATAAATTATCTTGTTTGATGGTCACTTATCCATCTACACATGGCGTATACGAAGAGTCAATCATTGAGATCACTTCTATTGTTCATGACAATGGTGGGCAAGTGTACATGGATGGTGCGAATATGAATGCACAGGTTGGTTTGACCAATCCGGGTAATATTGGTGCTGATGTTTGTCACTTGAACTTACACAAAACATTTGCTATTCCTCACGGGGGAGGTGGACCAGGAATGGGGCCAATTGGCGTAGCCAAACATCTCGTTCCATTCTTACCAGGCAATCCAAATGCAAACCCAGCGGATAAAAAATATGAAATTAAATCGATTTCTGCCGCTAAATATGGTAGTGCTTTAGTTTCGCTAATCTCCTACGGGTACATCAAAATGTTAGGGGCTGAAGGCTTGACTGAATCCACTCGTATCGCTATTTTAAATGCGAATTATTTGCGTGTTAAACTAGCGCCTCATTACCCGATTTTATATACAGGTAAAAATGGAACTATTGCGCATGAAATGATTGCTGATTGTCGAGATTTCAAAAAAACAACGGGTGTTGAAGCGGGTGATATTGCAAAACGATTGATTGATTATGGTTTCCATGCACCAACGGTTTCCTTCCCGGTAGCAAACACATTAATGATTGAACCGACTGAAAGTGAAGACAAAGGAGAATTAGATCGATTTATTGAAGCTATGGTTTCTATTCGTAAAGAAATTTCGAATATTGAGCTATTGGGATTGGATCATTCGAACAATTTATTACACAATGCACCACATACTGCGGCGTGTTTAATTGCAGATAATTGGGAATTCCCTTATTCGCGCAAGGAAGCTGCGTATCCAGCTTCATATTTGCAATCTTCGAAATATTTCGCTCCTGTGAGACGTGTGGACAATGCATATGGTGATCGTAACCTAGTATGTAGTTGTTTACCTATCGAAGCGTATTTAGAAACTTCAGTTTAATCAACCAGCGATACGGTTAAATTGATAAGACTATTTTATTCTTAATTTTATTATGTTGAGCTAAAGCTATTTATTAACTTTAGCTCAACTTATTTTAAACGAACCATGAAAAAAATCTACTTGAGTATCGGGACATTGCTTTTGGCGAGCATGTCTTTTTCACAAGCTCCATTTATGGAAAACAATTTCAGTTATCAGCCAACTGAAAAATATGCACCGGGAGCAATCTCGACTATTGATGGTCGACAAATGAATACAGATGCAGATCGTGCTATTTATTATTCAGAAAATTTTGACGACGGTTTTGGCGGCTGGGAAGCTACGATTCAAACAGGACCGGTTGGGTTCAAATTGACGAGTACAGGTCATGAAAATGATCCAGCAAATACATTTCAAATTCCTGTCTTAACTACAAGTACACCCACACAATGGGTATTAGTTGATTCTGACGGTGACAATAGCAGTTATGCCATTGCGGAAGCCACGACATTAACATCTCCAGAACTTGATTTAACTGCCGCTGCAGGAACATTTGTTGCGCTGCAATTCGAGCAATTTTTTGCTGAATGGCAACCTGCAGAAACTTCTGATCATTGCTATATCGCGATTTCTACGGATAGTTTAATATGGACTGAGATCGAAATCAACGAAGGAGCAGGACGTGAAGCACGGCCTAACCCAGAATATATTTCATGGGACATTACCGATATCATAGCGGGTGAAGAGTCGTCTGTTTGGATTCGTTTTCGTTGGGAAGGTGCTTGGAATTATGGATGGCAAATTGACAATGTAAGCATTGAAAACATAAATGAATCTGATTTGGCTATTGTTGATACATACCGTATGTATAATGACGGAATAGTCTACTCAAAACTTGCACAAGCGCATACGCAAGAATTTAATATTGGCGCTATCATTAAAAATATCGGCCATATTGAACAAACGAATATTGGTTTTGATTGGACAATTAAAGATCCTTCTGGAGCAGTTGCTGCAAGTGGAACATCTGAAACGATTTCCTCTTTGTTAAATGGTGAGCAAGATACCCTCATCATTGCAACAGGTTATACTCCCACTGATCTAGGTTTTTATACTGTCGAATGGACTGCTTTTGGAGATGATGCAGATGATGAAACGACGGATAATATACGTTCAGATGATTATTTCGAATTGACGGAATACACTATGGCTTTAGATTATTCAGGTGGTCCCATTATTGAAACAACAAATTGGCCACTAAAAGTGGGCTTGGCGTACTTTGGTAATCTAATGACTTTTCAGGGGGATGATGTGGCCACAGCGCTGTTGGTAAAATTAGCCGATCATTCTGAAAACGCAGGTGAAATAATTGGCGGTGCTGTTTGGGAATTTCCTGAAGGTGGTGTTGCTTGGAACCTTATTTATACAACAGATGATTATGAAATAAGACCAGCCGATATAGGTAATTTTGTTACGTTTGATTTGGATGAATTTTTTGTTAATTCTACCTCGACATATGTCTTTTGCTCCTTTCTTTATTCCAATGGACCTCAACCGATATTTGAACGTCAAGGTGATATAGGCTTTAATAATGTACAAGGGTTTGATGACGAATTCCTGTCCAGAGGGTTTTTTGACAGAAGTGCGCCTATTGTTCGTGTTCGGTTAAACGAAGGTGAAGTGAGTTTGGATGAAAATGAAACACCTAATTTCTTAAGTGTTTTTCCAAATCCAGCAACAGATGCGATCACTGTTCGTTTTTCAACAAGGGAGAGTACACCAACAACCGTTAATGTTCTTGATATTACCGGTCAAATTATTCGCACCGTAAATTTGGGAACTACAACAGGTGAACAACAATTTCAACTAGATTTAACGAACCTCACAACAGGGATCTATTTTATTGAAATGGTCAACGATCAGGGAACCCAAATTAAGAAATTTGTAAAGAAATAAGAATACATGAATCACTTGAGAAGCGTCTTAGTGAAAACTAAGGCGCTTTTTTATTGGCTAAGATCCAAACGAATATTAATGGTGTCTAAAGCCGCTTCATAGATCAAAAACAAGGTGTCTGCTTGTGTTGAATAATAAGTTAAACTTTCGACGAAATCTGCCTTTGTAATGCCATGATCATCAAATATAGAAACCGAAGACGAGTCGAGCGATTCGCGGTATAAATCTACACGCGCAAACTGTCGTTGAAAATGAGATTCTAAAATTTGAAGATCCACTAAGACCGGTATTAATTCCTCCTTTGTCAATATATTTTTAGGCAAGTGATAGGTTTCTTCGCTCGAGCAACTCAAAAGCAAAATAACAATTATCGGGACTATTCTTCTTACCATTTTACGCGCTTCGTATTCACCCTATCTTTTATACATGAAACGTCATTCGTTTCCCTGTATTGCCTTCGATAACCTTATTTTCGGTATACACAATTTCTCCGTTGACGAACGTGGTATCAATTGTATGGTTAAATGTAAAGCCCTCAAAAGGAGACCACCCACATTTATATAACACATTTTCTTTTGTCACAGTCAATTTTTTAGTGGAATCTACAATGACAAGATCTGCAAAATAACCTTCACGAATAAATCCTCTCTTCTCAATCTTGAAACATATGGCCGGCGCATGTGCCATTTTCTCTACGGCACGAATCAATGAAATTTTACCTTCATCTACCTTTTCAAGAATAGCCAATACAGCATGCTGAACTAAAGGTCCACCTGATGGAGCTTTAAAATAATTTTGCTCTTTTTCTTCAATTGTATGGGGAGCGTGATCAGTCGCTAAAATATCGATCCGGTCATCATTTAATGCCGCCCAAATCCCATCCTGATCGGCTTGTGATTTCACCGCCGGATTCCATTTAATATAACTTCCTTTTTTATCATAATCTGCATCAGTAAACCAAAGGTGATGTATACACGCTTCAGCAGTGATTCGCTTTTGTGAAAGCGGAATGTCATTGCGGAACAAATCCGTCTCAATCGCTGTGCTAATATGTAAAATATGTAAACGCGTATCGTGTTTTTTGGCCAAATTCGCTGCCATAGAAGAGGATAAATAGCAAGCCTCCGCATTTCGAATTTCAGGGTGATATTTCATAGGCATCTCCTGTCCATACTTTTCTTCGTAAAGCGCCAAATTTCTTCTAATTGTTGCTTCATCTTCACAATGTGTCGCAATTAATAGGGGACATTGTGAAAATATGCCCGTCAAGGTTTCTTCATTGTCAACCAACATATTTCCCGTTGATGAACCCATAAATATTTTGACCCCACACACGGTTGCCGGATCGGTTTTTAAAACTTCCTCGATATTGTCATTCGTTGCCCCCATAAAAAAGGAGTAATTTGCGATTGATGATGCTGCGGCTATCGCATATTTATCCGACAGTAGTTCTTGCGTTGTCGCATTTGGTTGCGTATTCGGCATCTCCATGAAAGAAGTAATACCACCAGCAACAGCCGCACGAGACTCTGTTCTTATATTCCCCTTATGCGTTAAACCAGGCTCACGAAAATGAACTTGATCATCAATCATACCCGGTAATAATAATTTACCATCTAAATCAATAACCGTTGCTCTATCATCCGATAAGGAGGTGCCTATTCGCTCAATATAAGCGCCATTAATTAATAGATCTGAAAGAAAATCTTGCCCTTCGTTAATGATTCGAGCATTTTTTAGTAAATAGCGTGACATGGAAATTCGTTTTTGTTTGGGTTAAAGTTAAGGATAATCTCGCATTTTTTTACGGCGAATTAGTAGACAAAACTAGCAATTTAGTCAGACCAATGTCTACAACTTCAATTTACGCATCTTCCATACCCCAAAAATAGCTTCTTTGAAAATCCCTGTGCTCATTTTCGAAATACCAAATTCACGATCAATAAAGGTAATTGGAACCTCAACCACTTTAAATCCGTGCTTAATAGCCGCGTATTTCATACAAATTTGAAAAGCATATCCTTTAAATGTAACAGCATCAAAATTAATTTTTTCTAAAACGCGACGATTGTAGCATTTAAAACCAGCTGTCGTATCCTTGATTTTGATCCAAAGAATTGTACGGACATACCAAGAAGCAAAATAAGAAAGCAACAATCGCTTGCGATCCCAATTTGCGACTTTTCCACCTTTTATGTAGCGTGAACCAATGGCCAAATCTGCACCATTTTTACACGCATCAAGCAATCGAACCAAGTCATCCGGATTATGTGAAAAATCGGCATCCATTTCAATCAAATGTTCATACCCTCTCGCTAATCCCCAACGAAAACCGTGTAAATAGGCTGTGCCTAATCCTAGCTTTCCTTCGCGTTCTTCAATGAATAAGCGGCCAGGAAATTCGGTTTGTAAACCTTTAACAATTGCACCTGTTCCATCCGGTGAACCGTCATCAACAATTAATAGATGAAATTTTTCATCCAAAGAGAAGACCTTTCTGACCATTTTTTCAATGTTGTCCTTCTCATTATAGGTCGGTATGATGATTAAATTTTCCAAATTTTTTATTGGGATTGCTAAGATAGTTTTTTTTTGTGATTTCACCCTTCAAGACCTCCCTTAGCATGAATTTTTAACGATTTTTAAAAGAAAATGTCCTGTAGGAGCCGATCATTGAGTTATTGGTCATTCAATTTAAAGAAATCGGCGTACTTTTGTTGAAAGAAATACGTTGAATAAACTCTTCATCATATCATCCCTTTTGTTTTGTGCACTTTCATTTTCTCAAGCGCAAAAGAATGTGACCTTATCTGACCATTGGTTGGATACAAGTTTTATTGCAGGATCGGGAAATGCTCGTTTCAATGATGTTTGGGGATTTGAGCATCAAGGAAAAAACTATGGTGTGATGGGATCTTCTCAAGGTACCCACGTTTTTCAAATCACTCAAAATGAATTGATAGAAATTGACTTTCAGCCGGGGCGCTATCAAAATAGATATGTTGAGCACAGGGATTTTAAAACCTATAAAAATTATCTTTACGGCGTTTGTGATGAGGGCACGAGTAGTTTACAGATTTTTGACCTCAATTACTTGCCCGACTCGCTTTACAAGGTCTATGACGAAGCTCTTTATTTTCAGATTTGCCACAATATTTACATTGATACCCTTACTGCGAAATTATATGCGGCAGGCCCTAATAATATGGGTATGCAAATTTTTGATATTTCTAATCCCATTGATCCCGTACTAATTGAAACCTTCAATTCTGTTGACTATGTGCACGATTGTTTTGTCAGAAATGATACCGCCTTTTTAAATTGTGGGTTTGATGGATTACAGGTTTATTATTTTGGCAACTCTCCACCAACCGAATTAGGGATTATTGATTTTTACCCCAATCAAGGTTATAATCACAGCGGTTGGCTCGCTAACACGAAAAATGCCTATGTCTTTATAGACGAAACAAAAGGTACAAAATTGCGTTATTGCGAATGGAATACAAGTCTCTCAGAAATTAGAATTACAGAAACCTTTGCTACCAAAGCGTACCAAGACTATGTTCCTCACAACGTAATTTTACTCGATAATTTAGCCTTTGTTGCTTACTATAATGAGGGTTTTCGAATTTTCGATCTGAGTTCAAAACCGTTTAAGGAAATTGGTATTTATGACACTTTTTTGGAAGATACAAATTACAAACTAAATGGTGCTTGGGGGGTTTATATCTTCGAAAACACAAACCAAATTCTAATTTCTGATCGCCAAAATGGACTTTTCCTATTTTCATTCCCTATTCAACTTTTAAATCAACCGCATCAAGGAACATTTATAAGTGCTGTGCCTTTTCTGGATGAAAACGGCTACCTCATTCCGCGCGATTATTTAAATGAAAAAGAACTCTATTTCTCCATTTATGCAATTGATGGACAATTAATTTATGCGCAAGAAAATTATTTGAATTATGTTCACATTCCGCTTTCAATCGCTTCTGGCACCTATGTTTTTACGATTTATAATCAATTCGGAGAGCGCGTGGAGAGCGGTAATTTTGTGAAAGGAAATTAAGAAACCCTCTGTCTCCTTTTAAAAAATCAAAAAGTGCATGTTCATAACTCCCTTTGGGGTATCATCAACCAAGTTCTCATTCTTTGCATCTTTGTATACGGCGAAAACACGGGAGATGAAGAAAATTATAGTTATAGCAATTGTTGGAGGTTTATTGGCATGCGTGCCCATAAAAAAATATAAGGATTTAGAAGCCAACTATAAGAAATGTCAAGAAAATGAAGCATCCTACAAGACAAAAGCCATTGATTATGAAAACCAAGTAAAAGAGCTTAATGTTCAAGTTGATGTATTAAAATCTGGCTTACAAGCTTTGCAAAAAGACACTGCCTTATTGGGTGATGTGCACCGCCAATTATTGGTAGATTACGAAAAAACGAAGCAACTCAATCAAGTTTTGGAAGATAAATATGCAAGTCTACAGAAATCTGGGTCTTCAGAAAATGCCAATCTGATTCGCGACCTAGAAGCTACTCGTATTGAATTGCAAACGAAAGAGGATCGATTGAACAAGTTAGAATTGGAATTGAATGCAAGAGAAAGAGCCATTGTATTAAAAGAAGCTAGAATTAATGAACTTGAAAGTATGCTTCGCAATAAAGATGAAGCCTCTAAACTACTAAAAAATAAAATTGCGAGCGCCCTTCGAGGTTTTTCAGATAAAGGGATTTCTGTCGAAGAGCGAGAAGGTAAAATCTATGTTAGTATGGAAGCTCAGTTGCTTTTTGCATCAGGAAAAACAGATGTAAATACCGAAGGTAAAAAAGCAATCATTGACCTTGCTGTCGTCCTAGAGTCTCAACAAGATATTGACATACTCGTAGAGGGACACACCGATTCTGATGTGCTAAGAAGCGCATCTCACCCAACAGATAATTGGGAATTAAGTGTACTGCGTGCGACATCTGTTGTTAAAATCATGCTCGCAAATAGTGAAATGGATGCAAAACATATCTCTGCCGCAGGACGTTCAGAATTTCATCCTGTCGATCCTAACAATAAGGCAAAAAATAGAAGAATTGAAATTATTATCACCCCAGATTTAAGCGAATTGTTTGAGTTGATTTCAAAAGAGTAATATATAATTATTGAATAAGGGCTTTACTTATATATACTCGGAATTGGCCGAATAATCTACAACAACAAACCAAAATCAAACCCCTCCAGCTACCATAGGAGGGGTTTTTGTTCTTCATCTGGCAAATATAGTGTTGCAAGTATTAAATGAATTTCTTCGTTTTAGGCTACCAAACTATTGGCATATACGTCTTTAAACGTAGAAGAAATTGTATATTTGATTATAAATTCACAATTGAAGTCATATTGAGAAACCTTTTGTTTCGTGAAAATTTCATTGACCAATTTTGAAACTTTCTCCTACTCTATTGCGAATAAGGAGTAAACGAACAAGAATAATATTGATGCTAAATAGCTGAATAAGATGAATTTGAATAAAATAGCTTTCCAACTTCTCCTTACAATCTTGGTTGTTTTTACGTTGTCATACACAGGTTTTACCCAGGCCAACTGGATACAAATTGGGCTCGATATTGATGGAGAAGCTCCGGGAGATCGAAGTGGGTCTGCAGTCAGTCTTAATGCGGATGGAACAGTCGTAGCAATTGGTGCAACGGAAAATTCAGGAGGTGCCCCTACGTCAGGACATGTTAGAGTGTATGAAAATATTGCCGATAATTGGGTACAATTGGGCGGTGATATCAACGGTTTTGCAACGGGTGATGATTTTGGTTATGCAGTAGGAATTAATGACGCAGGGACAGTTGTTGTTGTCGGAGCACCAAAGAATGATGCCGGGGGAATAGACGCTGGTCAGGTGCGTGTCTATGAACTCGTCGCAGGCACTTGGATTCAAATAGGAGCTGCACTCAATGGTGAAGCTGCCGGAGATAATTATGGTTATTCTGTCAGCATAAATGGTGATGGTACAATCGTTGCAATTGGAGCACACTTAAATGATGGAATTGGCGCTGATGCTGGTCATGTGCGTGTTTTTGAAAATAGCGGAGGTGTTTGGACTCAAATCGGAGTGGATATTGATGGTGAATTAGTAGGAGACTACAGCGGTTCTTCCGTCAGCATCAATACAGCTGGAGACCGTGTCGCTATTGGAGCATTTAAAAATGATGGGGGAGGTCCTTCTTCGGGTCATATCCGTGTTTATGAAAATAGTGGTGGAACTTGGTCTCAATTAGGGGGTGATATGAACGGCGAAAATGCTGGAGACGAATGTGGCCGTTCGGTGGGCATCAGTGGTGATGGAACAAGAGTAATAGCAGGAGCGCCCAAAAATGACGGTATTGGAGCTGACGCAGGCCATGCACGTATCTATACGTTAGTTGGTGGTGTTTGGACACAAACAGGTCTTGATATTGACGGACAAGCAACCGGTGATGAATATGGATGGTCTGTCGCTATTAGTTTAGATGGAGAAACTGTCGCTCTTGGAGGCCCAAAAAATGACGGCTCTGGAGCAGAATCTGGTCAAGTTAAAGCGTACCAACTTATTGGTGGAACATGGGTACAAAAAGGAAGCGTTATAAATGGCGAAAATTTATACGATCGCTGGGGCTGGTCGACAAGTATTAATGAAGATGGAACGACATTGGCGAGTGGTGCTTATGTAAATGATGGAGCAGGAACGTCCGCTGGGCATACACGAATTTATCGTTTTCTTTGTGACAGTCTTGACGTTACTATATCAGCTCTTGAACTTTGCTTTGGAGAGCCACTCACATTGGATGCAACATCAACAATTGGATCAACGATTTTTTGGGATATGGGTGTTGTAAACGGTGTTGCTTTTATTCCTGCCTCTGCAGGAATTACAACCTATACAGCAACTACAGATTCGCCAAATGATTGTCTTTTTACAATAGATATTTTGGTGAATGATCTTCCTATTGTTACGGCTAGTGTGGATCCAACTGAAATTTGTTTAGGTGAGTCTGCCACGTTTACAGGCGGCGGTGCACTCAGTTATCTTTGGGATGGTGGTGTTACGGATGCTGTTCCATTCACGCCCGTTTCTACCGGTCCAACGACCTATACCGTAACAGGGACCGATTTAAATGGGTGCGAAAATACGGCAACAGTAGATCTTTTAGTCAATCCCTTGCCCCTTGTGACTGCTACAGCTACTCCAAGCACAATCTGTTTGGGCGAATCTACCATTCTTGCAGGTAGTGGAGCAGATTCTTATACTTGGGATGATGGCATAATTGATGGTGTCAGTTTTACACCAGATTTACCAGGAACTTATACCTACGAAGTAACAGGTGTTGATGTGTTGACAGGATGCTCGAATACCGCTCTTATAGATTTAATAGTGAATGATACGCCTGCCGTTGTTGCAAGTGTAATACCAGCTGAAATTTGTTTAGGAGATATTGTAACCTTCACAGGAAGCGGAGCAGATAGTTATGCTTGGGATCTAGGTGTTACAGATGGTGTTGCCTACACTCCAGGAACAGCTGGAACCTTCGTTCATACCGTTACAGGAACAATTACGGTGACTGGTTGTGAAGGTACAGATGTGATTTCAATCACAGTAAACGATCTTCCTAGTGTCACCGCAACAGTCGATCCAACGGAAATTTGCCTTGGAGAATCCGCCATATTTACAGGGGGAGGTGCGGCTACTTATTTATGGGATAGTGGCGTGACGGATGGAATTGCGTTTACACCGATTGCCTTAGGCGCATCAACCTATACGGTTAGTGGGACAGATTTGAATGGTTGTGAAAATACAGCGAGTGTTGACCTTCTGGTTCATCCTTTACCTGTGGTTACAGCTTCGGCAAGTTCGACAGTAATTTGCTTAGGAGAATCAACAATTTTTACGGGTAGTGGCGCAGACACCTATTCTTGGGACGGTGGTATAGTAGATGGTGTAAGTTTTACGCCGCTAATGCCGGGAATATTTACCTATACTGTTACAGAAATTAATTCCTTGACGGGGTGTGAAAGTACAGCCACGATAGACCTTACCGTGAATGATACACCGACAGTTATTGCGATCGTTACACCAACGGACATATGTTTAGGCGAAAGTGTCATCTTTACAGGTTCAGGTGCTGATTCTTATGTTTGGGACATGGGAGTCATTGACGGCATCAGTTATACACCTGCATCAAGCGGAACATTTTTACATACCGTTATTGGAACAGTTGCGGCAACTGGTTGTCAAGCCTCAGCTGTGATTTCGATCACCGTTTATGATTTACCAATCGTTACAGCTACAGTTGATCCTATTGAAATTTGCCTAGGCGAGTCAGCCATTTTTACCGGTGGTGGAGCTGATACCTATGTTTGGGATGGCGGAGTGACAGATGGTGTCACATTTACGCCATTAACCGCAGGGACTTTCACCTTTACTGTTATAGGATCTATTGATGCCGGTTGCTCAAATTCTTCATCTGTTGACCTAATTGTAAACGATTTACCTCTCGTAATTGCAACTGCTAGTCCAACAGAAGTTTGTTTAGGGGAGAGTATTGTCTTTACTGGTGCAGGAGCGGATGTTTATACCTGGGATGGGGGCCTAGTAGATGGAATCGCATTTACGCCAGTGATTGCAGAAACGGCAACTTATACTGTCATTGGAACAGATTTAGCAACAGGTTGTGAAAATTCGGCCTCAGTTGATGTCACAAGCTATCCTAACCCAATCGTAACAGCAACAGCTACACCTTCTGAAATTTGCTTAGGTGAATCAATACTTTTCAATGGTGGTGGAGCAGACTCCTATACTTGGGATGGAGGTATTATAGATGGCACACCAATCATTCCTGCTGCTATTGGGACTTTTACGTATACTGTTGTTGGCTATTTAGGCCCTATTTTCTGTGAAGCGACAAACAGTGTGACGATCACTGTTCATGAACTTCCAATTGTAACTGCTACTGTTACTCCTGATGAAATATGTCTTGGAGAGTCTGTAATTTTTAAAGGAGAAGGCGCACTAAGCTACAATTGGGACGGTGACATGATTGATGATGAAGAATATACCCCAATCGAACCTGGTATATTCACGTATACAGTCGTAGGAACAAACGAATGGGGTTGTGAGAATTCAGCCACTGTAACTTTAACCGTGAACGACTTACCTGATCTCACAGCAGGAACAGATACGATTATTAATACTGCTGGCACAGCAGTAATCAATGCATACAGCAGTCAAACAGGAACCTATTTTTGGTCACCTGATTATAATATCGATTGTAATACCTGCCCACTTACAACGGCAAATCCTGTTGAAAATACAACCTATACCATCCAATTTGTTGATGGTAACGGATGCAGCGCTTACGCGGATGTGTTGATCCTCGTTAATTTTGTGAAAGGAATAGGAGTGGCTGATGCCTTCACACCAAATGGTGATGGAACCAATGACGTGCTATTTGTGCTCGGTTACAATCTCGAACAAATTCATTTCGAAATCTACAATAAGTATGGAGAAAAAGTGTTTGCAACTTCAGATCAGCGCATAGGGTGGGATGGAACCTATCATGACATGGAACAAAATCCAGGTGTCTTTACTTGGGTGCTCTACTACACCCTAACAGATGGAGAACGGGGTATCTTAAAAGGTAATACAACATTGATACGATAAGAATTTACATCCGTTCGAAGCACCTCATAATCCATTCAATTCATTGATCGTCAAAATCTGTTCAACCTATTTTTTATTGTTTTCAAATTAAATGTATCATTTTCAAATTGAAAAAATTCGGTAAAAGGCTTCTTTTTGGTGTTTCAGTTTTGATCTTGATTATCAACTATTTAAGTCCTTTAAATCCAGATTGGCACGTCCTTAGCTATTATCTTCTCGACAACTATACAACTCATCAAAAATTAAGAATATGAAGACTTAAAAATTTATTCCCTTGGCATTGTCAGCAATGATCCTCTTATTTACAGCTTGTGAAAAAAGAAGAGATTAAAACTGACAAAAAAATAAATCCGAGAGAATTCAGAGTGAATATGACAGATGCTCCAGCGATTATGATGCACTTTCGGTTCAGATCGCATCAATTGAAGTATACAATGAGCATGAAGGATGGATTTCGCTTTCCAATGAATCTCAATTTGTTAGTGTATTAGATTTAACGAATGGTAAAGAAGACCAATTAGCTATTAAACAAGATATTGCGATTGCGCATTGTTCAAAAGTTAAAATCAAATTCGGTGATGCACACAAATTAACTTTAAAATCTACTTTTGAAGTTGATGATGCTTGGCCCTTATGAAATTGAACTCGTTATAAACAAGGAAATAAATGCCGAACAAAGTATAGATTTATTAATTGCTTTTGACGTAGCACGATCAATTTACCATGAGGGAGGGTACTCCAATGCTAAACGAAAAAGCAGGAGATATGGAGGAGGGAAACTACTATATTCCCATCTTTTTGACTAAAACAGGAGATATGGAGAGGAGAACAATAAAAATTAGTTTGTGTGAAGACAATGCGTATTACAATACATTATTGTCCCGCAAAATTTCGTGTTATATCGCACAATTGGAAGAGATAGAAAATATTGATTTTGACCTTGAATGCTATACAACAAGAAAAGAATGTTTAAAAAATATCGACTTAGATGTGCACTTATTGATCACCGATTATTACCTGGAGCAGGGTTCAACTGCGCAAGAACTCATTCACAAAGTAAGGCGATTATGTGACCATTGCACAATCATCATTCTTTCGACAGCGAAACACTCACACGTGATTGATGACTTATTAAAAGAAGGGGTAGAATCTTTTATTCATAAAGACGAACAAACCTTATTGTCCATCTATCAAACGATCGATCGACTTTTAAAAAATGAAGTGAAAAAATAATGGACTATACAAACGCTACAGCCGAAAAATCATCTAATTTTAAGGCAATGACAAGACGCTTCTCCTTCGAATTTAAAATAGCCGGTATTTTGCTGGTCATTCTTGCTCTTGTTGCGTTGACGGGTATATTCGCCTATCAACGACGGGTGTTGTTTCCAAGATCAGCGATAGCGTTCGGCCCGATATGCGGCTTTTAACAGCTAAAGCCCTAGTGAACAAAATCAATGATGCTGAAATTAGTGTAAAATCATTCCGTATAACGGAAGACACTATCTATTTAGATGCGTTTTATCAAGCTGTTGGGAGTATCGAATCAGAAATGAATTTATTGAATTCTCTCTCTATCGACAGTCAAGATGCAAGTAACTATAATGAATTAGACACACTAAGTGCGTTGGTAGACGAAAAGATAGTCATTTTAAATGACTTGCTTTTTTTGCAGGATGGATTTCGAACGGAAGAGGCCCTGAATAAATTTTCGGATGCAATCGTAAAGTCAGCGAGCCATGACCCTAATCAAAATGATGCCCAAGGCGACTACGCGACCACATCACGATTTGAATGGCTATTCAATCGAAAAAATGAAAATACAAACGAACGCATAATTGACACCTTGCGCAGTCTCGACGAAATCAATCGCGAAGTTGAGGGTATAAAATTTGAAGAACAAAAATTTGAGAAATTTTTTCGCGCAAAGGAACTTGAACTTATCTTGAAAGATCAAGTTTTAAGTAAACAAATAGAAACTTATTTTCAAAAACTTGAAGATAACGAATTGTCTAAAATCGCCGCCGAAGGGGAAGCGGCTGAGGCAGCTATTACCAAAACGAATAAACAAATTGCAATTTTTTGCGCAGTAACAGGTGTCCTTGTTTTGTTTATGGCGTTTATCATTATCAATTATGTACGGAACAATAATCAATATCGAAAAGCATTAAAACTTTCCAAAGAAGAAGCCGAAAATTTAGCGAAGCTAAAACAAACATTTTTAGACAATGTGAGTCATGAAATAAGAACTCCAATGAATGCCATTGCTGGCTTTTCTGAACAAATCGGACAAGGTCCGCTGACGGACTTGCAGCGAGATCAATTGGCAATGGTTCAAAAATCAACCGATCACCTTATTTACCTCATCAATGATGTTCTTGATTTGAGTAAACTGCAGGCGGCTAAAATTACATTAGAAGAAATTCCCTTTAATCCTTCTGAACTTGTCAATGAAGTTACACGCTCATTTGTAAACGTGATGCAAACAAAAAATTTAGAGATCAGCACACAGGCGCTCAACAACATTCCAACCATTCTTATCGGAGATCCATTTCGGCTCAAACAAATTTTACTCAATATCCTTAGCAACGCAATTAAGTTCACGGATCATGGAGGCATCTACCTTTCTTTAAAAACGAAAATGAATGACAATTCGACCTGCATATTAAGTATTAAAATTGAAGATACTGGAATTGGAATAGAACAAAGTAACTTAGAAAAGATCTTCAACGAATTTGAGCAGGCAGAGGTAAGTACCACGAGAAATTACGGTGGATCTGGATTAGGACTTTCGATTGTAAAACAGCTAATCGAATTGCATAACGGACGATTAGGAATTGCATCAAAAATTAATGAGGGAACAAGTATCACACTTGAAATCCCTTACAAAATTGGAGATGAGAAGAGTCTGGCAAAAGAAAAGGTGGGACAAACTTACGAACCAAAAGACTTCAAAAATTTAAAGGTGCTTATCGTTGATGATGAGCGATACAATCGTCTTCTAATCATAAGTATCTTGAAAAAGTATAATATCAAATATACCGAGGCCGAAAATGGTGAAGAAGCAATTCTAGAAGTTGAAAAAAATGATTACGACCTCATATTAATGGACATCCGAATGCCAATTATAGATGGTTATCAAGCGACTAAAATCATTCGAAATAAAAAGAATTCGGTAAAGAATAAAATTCCAATTATTGCGCTAACAGCAGCAGTTTCAAGTCAAAATATTGAAAATTATCAAAAAATTGGTATGAATTCCGTTTTGGCCAAACCATTTAAAGAAAAAGACTTACTAGAAATATTAGGAAAACACGTAAAAACCGAGACAAATAAACCTGCAGGTTTAGAACAATTACCTAAAGAGAATAAATCTCCCATTGATCTTACTTCGCTTAAAGAACTGAGTGGAGCAGATCCTGCATTTTATATTGACATGTTAGAGACATTTGTGTCGGGAACAGAAGAAGGTCTTCATGAAATTGATAAGTATGTCCAAAAAGAAGAATGGGAAATGGTGGCAGAATATGCACATAAAATCAGTTCACCCTGCAACCATTTAGGCGCAAAATTAGTGTACAATCTTTTGAAAAAAATTGAACATAATGGACGTCAAAAAACAGAATTGGATACTGTTCCTATTTTGGTTGATCAGATGAAATCAGAAGCAGACGCGGTGATCAACGCTGTTCAACAGGAAATTAAACAAGTAAAAAAAACAACTCATTAATCGTATGTCAAGCGTGAAAGAAGGATTTAAAATATTTGTTGCAGAGGACAATGAATGGTATAATAAATTAATCATCCATAATTTATCACTCAACCCTGATTTTATTGTCAAGGGCTTTTTTAATGGAAAAGACTTATTGAAAGCCATGAATGAACAACCTGATGTGGTGACAATCGACTATCGCTTACCGGATATGATGGGTGATGAATTATTGGCAGAAATTAAGGTGAATTATCCACAAACTGCAGTGATTGTCATTTCCGAACAAGATGACATTGAAGTGGCAGTCACTTTGCTGAAAGCGGGCGCATCAGACTATATTGTAAAGTCTAAAGATATTCAGTCGCATCTTCTTAAAATTGTGAATACGGTGCGCCATACTTCTGAGTTAAAGAATGAGATTGTTAGCCTTAAAAGGGAGATTCAAGGCAAGTACGCCTTTGAAAAAACCATGATTGGTAAAAGTAAAGCCATCAAAACTGTTTTTGAAATGATGTCTAAAGCAATGTCCACAAATATCAATGTGACGATTTCAGGTGAAACCGGAACGGGAAAAGAAGTTGTGGCAAAAGCCATTCATTATAATTCTTACTGCAAAAACAAACCTTTTGTCGCCATTAATATGGCTGCTATACCGGCCGATTTATTAGAGAGTGAATTATTTGGACATGAAAAGGGAGCATTTACTGGCGCAATAAATAGAAGAATTGGAAAGTTTGAAGAAGCGAGTGGTGGAACTCTTTTTTTAGATGAAATTGGTGAAATGGACATTAACTTTCAGGCCAAGCTCCTTCGCGCGCTTCAAGAACGCGAAATCGTACGTTTAGGAAGCAATACCCCCGTTAAGATTAATTGCAGAATCATTGTGGCGACACATAAACAATTGCAAAAAGAAGTACAAGCTGGTAACTTTAGAGAGGATCTCTATTATCGCCTAATCGGTTTACCCATTCACCTTCCACCACTTAAAGAGCGACAAAAAGATGTACTTCTTTTAGCGCAACATTTTATTCGAAATTTTTGTGCTGAAAATAAGATGGAAGAAAAGCACTTATCTGAATCGGCACAGCAAAAATTATTAACCTATCAATGGCCTGGTAATATTCGTGAAGTAAAATCAGTGGTTGAACTCAGTGTCGTATTAAGTCCAAATAACCTAATTGAAGCCAGTGATATTTCGATCAATCCAACTGATGTTCTCCCACAATTGCTGACTGAAGAAGTTTCTATGCGTGAATATAACCGCCGTATTGTAACCTTGTACATGACTAAATATAATAATGACACCAAAAAAGTAGCAGAAAGACTAGACATAGGTCAAACCACTGTTTATCGCTTATTAAATGAAATAACTAAAGACTAATATGGCATTCAAGAAACAGATCATTATCGTAGAAGATAGCGAAATCATTGGCCAAATTTTACATTTAACCATTGAAAATATGGGTGGTTATGAACCCATTAATTTTCTAACTGCCGAGACACTTCTTAAAACGCTTGAAACACTGCAACCGAAATGTTTTATTCTAGATCTTCATCTGAATGCACATATCAAAGAAAGTATGTCTGGTGCTAATTTAGCGCTCAAATTAAAAATGCTACTCCCTACTATTCCCATTATCATGGTTACTGGATCTTCGGATCCTGAACAATTATCAGAACTCCAAGGTCTCCCTTTTGCAGAAATTATTCACAAAGACGCTCATGATGTGCTTGATCAACTTGAATTGGCTGTTGAGAAGTACACCTTATAACTAATTTAAACGAACCATTTTGAACCCGAAATTTTCAAAATGAAAATAGAACGTCATTTTTAACAAACAGTAAGCTACTGCATTACAGTTATTTAACTAATTTGTAGTTCCTTTGGCATATCCTTGGCATATATCTTATTAACCAAATAAAAAGATATGCTAAAAACGAAAGAAATAAAAATCGCAATTGTTGAAGACAATGAATTTTTCAATAAATCATTGGTCAAATACATTCAGACTATTTGCGATCCGGAGGTATATCAAAAATTCAGTTTTAAGATTAAGTCTTTTGCAAATGCAAATGAAGCAATTCAAGAATTAGAAGATGATTTAGACCTAATTATTTTGGATTATTTCCTAATCGATCCTGCCTCAGATGAATATCTCAATGGCGTGGATGTCCTCAATGAAATTCAAAAACATTGCGATCACTGCACAGTGATTTTAATGAGTGAATATTTGGAAAATCTCGATCAAAATGAATTGCAAAAAAAAGGGGTTCATGAATTCGTGAATAAAAAAATAAATAGTAAAAACCGATTGGGGTCACTGATTCAACAGTCACTGAGCAGAAAAGTTAGTGCATAAATTATAAATCATATAAAAAACACATCAATCATGAAACATTTTCAAGAAGAACAAAAAAAATCAAAAAATCTTAGAAGTATCTTCATGGCTTCTATCTTATTTTTTGTGGCAGGATCAGCGGTAATAATTATCGCCTTATTTAATAATCAAAGTGAGCTTAAAGAGCAGGCACGGATAGATCAAGAAACTTTAAAAGGAGAGCAACTTGAAATTTATGAAGAAATAGAACAAAATCTTGCTGAAATTACGGCACACGAAAATCTCGTTCGACTTAATTTTAACTCACCCGAGCAAACAGGGCCACTGTCGCCAAGAGAGCGTATTGATCAAGAAATTGCCATTATTGCAGATTTAATCCGGCAAAATAACTCGCTTATTGCACACTTAGAACGCAAATTAGATGAAAACAATGGTCAATTAGCAGATTTTGAATCTAAAAACAAAAGTTTGGAGAGAAAACTTACAAAATTTGCGAATGAAATTGATGCTTTACAGAAAAAGAATGAAGCGTTAGCGCAAGAACGAGACAACTTAAAAAATGAAAAAGATAACTTGACCAATGCTCTCAACCTACGAGCTGAAGAGATCGCTGTCCTAGGAAATACACTGGTTGGAAACGCTGTCCTTCTCGACGAGAAAAATACGGAAATAGAAAATCTAAATACTGAGATCAATACCACCTATTATGTTGTGGGTAATTACAAAGAACTCAAAGAATTGAATGTTGTCGAAAAAGAAGGCGGTATTATTGGGATTGGCAGTGCCAAAGAGTTAAAGGATGATTTTGATAAGTCACAATTCATCTCGATTGATAAACTTAATTACACTACTATTCCCGTATTTTCCAAAGATGCAGAACTGGCTACGACACACCCGACATCAAGTTATAGATGGGTGGAAGATGAGGATCAAGTGCGATACTTAGAAATTCTAAATCCAATTGAATTTTGGGAAAGCAGTAGTTACTTAGTCATTTTAACGGCCAAAGAAACCAACTTTCTAAAATCAGCCTAAAAACATAATCCAATGAAGAATAGACCAAAGATCCTATGCGTGTCCTTACTTATCTCAACAGCGAGTAGAAGATAAAATCAGGATTAGATTGGTGCTGAGGTGTTGGTGGGCATGATATTTGCCCCAGAAGAAACTCATATTACACGTCATATCGAACAGATAAATTAGGAGTACGGATAGCAGGTGTAATTGGATTAAAATATAAAATTCCACCTATTCCTTTCGTCGTGAGTGTTGACTTGAAATCCTTTCTTGAAGTCACTTCCGGTGGAGCGGTTTGGATGGCTTTGGATCCGAGTATAGGTATACAAGTTGCCTTTTAATCAACTGGTTAAAAGGGCTTAAAGACTCAATAAATTACAAGGGCAGCGCCGCGTTTCATGTGGTGCTGTTTTTTTTATTAATTCTTAAAATAAAGGTTATATTGCACCATGAAGTCATTTCTCTTGTGCTGCAGCCTATTAATCATGAATGCGCTAATTGCTCAAGATACGATCGTTTTTGCAGACGGTAAAGTGAAAAACGTCACTATTCTTTCAGTCGATAGTTTAGGTCAGATAAACTACGAGCAGCATGACAAGATAAAAACAATTCATCAATCAGAAATAATTGAATACTCTGATGATGGTCAATGGTATAGCTATCAAAAAGAGACAGACAATTTTATTAAAATCGAAGGTTCTAATTACCGTTTATACAATCGCTTTTTTGATTCAAGTCCGAGCTACAGTTATAGCCGATTTTCCATTGCAACGAGTTTAACGGATCCATTTATTTATGCAAATATGGGCGAATGGACGAACATAAATGTACTGTATACAAACCCGAGTATAACCATTGAGCCTGCCTACCTTATCAGTGATTATTGGTCTGTTAAAATTCCGCTTTATATTGGATTTAATTTACGGACCCCCTTAAGTTACGACGTGGCTGTCAATAATATCTATGAAAATAATACGATCTACCAAGGCAATGTCAGGTTGAATTCTAACATGCATTATTATGCGCTTTCAAATGCTGTTGGAGACGGAATTGAACCTAATATTACGGCTAGAGGACAAAAGAACAATTGGAGTTCGAGCACAAATAGCATTACGCATGAACGTAATTTTTTATATCAACTGGGTATTTCTCCTAGATTTTATCCTTTTCGACAAAAAAAGCAATCCCTTTTTATTCAACAAAGTTTTATCGTTGGAATTGCCGATTATTTTCAGGTGGATTATTATTCAAATTTTGACACGACACATTTATTCATTTCGGAAAGCGAATTAATCCAATGGAATTTATATGCAGAAAAGGCCTTACAAAGTAAAAGTCAGTTTTTATTTTTCAGATATGAAGCTACGGTTGGTGTTGAATTGAATTGGACGCGGAACATAAATTTTTCTGCTGAATTGGGTTTCACCACACAACCAACCAATCAAGGAGATCCCGATCGATTTTATTTTCAATACAAACCCGGTGAAGATTATCAACTGGTGCAAACGAAGATGTACCAATTCGAAAATCAGATCTATCCGATCGGACGATTGCATCTCATTTATAAATTTCACGGAATTAAGTTATGAGTCACTCCCCTACTTTTCGCATTTTTGCCATTCTAACGCTAGTTACACTACTGCTCTCTGCTTGCGGAACACTAAAAAACAACAACTTCAATCGTCAAAAATACACGAAACTTAAGAAAGTTGAATCTCATTCGGAACCGTTTGCTGAGATTGAAAGACCTGATGAATCTGATTCTGATTTTGGTGGTGAAAATGAAGAGACCTCTATAGAAAATCCATTTGTATCAGACAACCTGAGTCAAGGTTTTGAAACTGAGCAAAAAGGCTTAATAGATGAGATCCACATCTCAACTTCTTATCAAGAGGATGAGGGCCTTGGCCTGGAGGGAGAACTAATTAATCCTGAAAAAATGATTGGGGGAAATCCCGAAGCAGTAGGAAATAAAGACTTCAAAACTTTCACCCAAGAAGAAAAGAATAAGGCAATCATTCAATTTAACGCACTGTTCAATGCTGGTTTAGCACTTATTATTGCAGCGACCGTTCTCTTTATCCTTGCCGGTGTTCTTTCAGTTTCGACGACAACACCCCTTGTATTCATCTTTGCTTCTATAGGAGGGGTGTTTATATTCACAGCTTGGATCATCAGCCTTGTTGCGCTGAACAAAGTAAGGCGGATAAAAAAGCAAAATTTCGTAGGTGACCTTGGTATCAAAGTGTGGCTGGCTCGACTAGTCGCTTTTATTGGGATAGCAGCCTGTATCATCACCATTTTAGGTGGTATACTACTTGGAATACTTTATCTCGCCCGTTTAATCTAACTTTTTTGAGTGCGATAAAGTCAGACAGCACCTATTTACGCTCCTTGAATAGGTTTAGCAGAACGAATCGTTTTCACCATGTCCTCAATGATTGGTCTTAACTCACCTTCTTCTCCACTTCGTAAAACATAGTTATAACCGTCGATCATTACTTCACCATAACAATGATATGACTTTTTACCGCCCTGTCCCTCGTGCAACGTTCGTTGATACATAATTAATTTAGGTTCATCAACGATATACTCATAATCGAAAATTTTCTCCAACTCAGACAAACGCTTTTTCTCATTTAATGTTTTGTCTTTTTCTTTACCATAATCCTCAATAATCAATTCAAATCGAGGACCTATCGTTAAATACCACAAATAATCTCCTTCTTCATGATCAATCCGAGGATCGATTGAATTCCCTGTTGATGACGCCACTTCTGGCAACATAAGTCTCAAATTTAGACCTTCTTCCACCAATGAAATTTCATTCATATCGTCGAAACTCAATGCTAAACTATCTTCATTCATTCCATCTGTCGCACCATCATCTGAAGATCCACCACAACTTACTATTAAGAAGGGTAAAAAGGCAGCTAGTATTATTAATTTTTTCATCTTTCTAATTTTAATCACTCATTTTTTGGATCCGATCTTGCACATCATCTTCGAATAAATCGATCCAAGAAAGTATAAATCTCCATCACAAAGTAAAGAAAAAAAAACCGTTCTTCTTTTAATCAATGAGGTAAAAACAAAAATAATACTTATCTGTTATTCCTACTAGTGAATTTCGTAAATTTAGTGGCAAGTATTAGCCATTTTATCAAAAAAAATAAAGTCAAATAAATGAAAGTTTCCGTTTGTAGAAAAGCACATTTTAACGCAGCGCATAGATTGTATAATCCAGCTTGGGACATGGCGAAGAATGATGCCGTCTTTGGGAAGTGCAATAACCCCAATTTTCACGGTCATAATTACGCGTTGGAAGTTTGGCTCAAAGGTGAAATTGATCCAGAAACAGGTATGGTCATTGATCTTAAAATATTAAAGGATCTTATCGAAACAGAAATTGAAGATCGATTTGACCATAAAAATCTAAATTTAGATACCGAGGAATTTAAGACCCTGATTCCGACTGCCGAAAATATCTGCTTGGTCATTTGGGAATTGCTACGTGTAAAAATAGATCCTCAACTAGATCTAAAAGTGCGCCTTTTTGAAACAGAACGGAATGTCGTTGAATGTGATGGGTGCTAGGTGATTTATTTGAAATAGTTGTAATCTGTAAATTGTAAAATCGTCATAAAATCTGTCGCCTCATCTCGCGTAATAATAGCTTTTAGCAAGAGCGACTCCTGAAAATAAACCAATTGATTCTCGGTGATGTAAATGTCATTTTTATAATAGTGTTGTGCCATAACATTTGAATGGTCATCATATTCATAGGTCCATTTAGAGACGTAATTGCCCATCACACTTTTCTCTACATTTTTTTCGATTACACGGCCTTTATCGTCATAGGTGTAGACCGTATTTGTTAATCCCGACCCCATTTTCAAACGCCCTTCTTGACGGATGAGAAATCCATTATCATCAAAATAGAAAAACTCGTCCATGTATACTTTGCCAGCGGTATTATAATACACTTTTTTATAATTCATTCCTTCTAAATCGACGTATTCAAACTTTTCTATCGACACACTGTACGATTTGTCGAGCATAAATTTCGTCTTATCTCCACCTTTTGTAACATCTCTTCGATATTCTTCACTTAAAATCCTCCCCCGTTCGTCATAGAGATAATGATACGATTCAAATCCTTGTTTATCTGATTTTCGGAGGACAGCCAATCTTCCATTCTCATCATATTCATACATTCGCACCAACGTATCACCAAACTGTGTGCGATAATCTTTTTCCAGTTGTCCTGCTCGGTTGAATTCGTAGCCATAAAAATCTTTCGTTTTATGAATTACATCCAACATTGCTTTATTGGAATAATAACCTCTTATGCTCTTTACCTTATTTCTCTGGATGAAGTCAACACTAAAAAAGGGAACATCACCAAATGTCTTTCCTTCCGTGTTATCGATCATCTGTGTATATCCCGTTTGTAAACCGAAAAATGCTATAACTAACAAACCATATCCCTTCATGACTGCAAAAAAAAGCTATATTTTGGCATAAATTTGAATCGATATAAAATTTCGTTCACAATTAATTGATGAAAACCTAGCAATATCTGATCCAAATTATAATTTTGGAGCAAATTTTGATATTTTTGATGTATGAATTCGAAGAAAATAATTACTGCCTTGTATTTTTGTCTCATCCTTGCCCCATTTTACGCCAATGCAGGTGAAGAAAGTAAATACAAGACCGAAAACGTCATTGTCCTTATCATGGATGGACCACGTTATACGGAAACGTGGGGAGATTCGACCCACCAATACATTCCGCATATGGCAAACGACATGGCGCAACATGGCGTGATTTATTCAGGATTTAGAAATAACGGTCCTACCTATACAAATGCGGGACATACTGCAATTTGCACTGGGATTTATCAACGTATTGATAATATGGGCAAAGAATTACCAAAAAACCCTTCCATGTTTCAATATTGGTTAAAAGTTACTGGTAAAGCGAAAAACGCGGCCTATGTCATCACGTCTAAAGATAAATTAGAAATTTTGACGGACTGCAAGGATAGAGATTGGCGGGGACAATACAGACCAAGTTCGAACTGTGGTCTTAACGGAAACGGCACAGGTTATCGTTTAGATTCAGAAACATACACAAATACACTCCGCATTCTGAAAGAGGATAAACCAAATCTTGCTATCGTCAACTTCAGACAGCCAGATTCATGGGGACATGCTGGAAATTGGGATAAATACCTCATTACCTTGAAAGAAACGGACGCCTATATCTATAAAATTTTTGAATTTTTATTAGCCGACGAGCATTACAAAAATAAAACGACGATCTTTGTGACAAACGACCACGGAAGACATTTAGATGGACATAAAGATGGCTTTATTTCTCACGGGGATAATTGTGAAGGTTGTCGAAAAATTAATTGTTTTGCCTACGGTCCTGATTTTAAGAAAGGCGTCATAACAGATCTTCCGCGCGAACAAATTGATATTCCTGTCACAATTGGTGAATTGCTCGGTTTTAAAATTGAGAATTCAGATGGCCAAGTAATGAAAGAGTTGTTTGTTGATTGTTAAATCATTACCCCTCCAAATATACCCGCTTTACACGCGCAGAAATGGAGCTAATGATTTCGTATGGAATAGTTTCCAGTAATTCGCTCATTTCAAATACCGTATTTCCATCACCGAAAAGTTGAACGTCTGTGCCGGATCGAATATCATCTTCTCCTAAATCAATCATGCACATATCCATACAAATACGTCCGACAATGGGGTATTTTTTCTGATTTATGATAACCTTCCATTTCCCCTTTCCCAATCCTCTTCGGATGCCGTCTGCATAACCGACAGGAACGATTCCAATTCGAGTTGTTGAATCGGCTTTGAAATCTCTTCCATAGCCCACTGTTTCTCCTTTTTCAACAATTCTTGTTTGCGAAATTTGAGAATGCAATTCAAGTACATTTTCAAGCTTGTTTTCCAAGTCTTTTGATAATAAACCAAATAATCCAATGCCTAAACGAACCATATCAAACTGGGTAGAAGGATGAAAAAAAGCACCCGCCGAATTGGCTAAATGTTTAATAAATGGATACCCTATTCGCCCTTCAATTCGTCGACACGTTTCTTCAAAATGTTGTTGTTGTTGGAAAGTAAATTCGTTATCTTCCTTTGAATCTGCTGCCGCCAAATGAGAGAATACAGAACGAATATAGACTTCAGGTTGCGCTATTATACTACCCAACGAATCGTTTAATTCATCTGTTCTAAGACCCAGACGATTCATTCCCGTGTCAATTTTTAGATGAATCGGAAAATTGACCTGTTGACGAACGATTAATTGACGTATAAAATGCTCAACTAATGCATAAGAATAAAGACTGGGTTCAAGCTGATAATCGATTATATCGTCAAATGCTGCTGGTTCGGGATTCATAACCAAAATCGGGGTTTTAATGCCCGCCTTTCTCAAGGTCACACCTTCATCCGCGTAGGCCACCCCAAAATAGGCCACCTTTTCGCGTTCAAGAAAAGAAGCCACCTCTACTATCCCTCCCCCATAAGACTGCGCCTTCACCATAGCTAAAATTTCCGTAGTAGGTTTCAATTTAGTCCTGAAAAAATTGAGATTATTCCTCATCTTAGCCAAATCTGCCACCAAACGGGTGATGTGCTTTTTAGCCGTAAAGGCATTGACCAATAGCTCTAGATGACTTTTCCGAGAACCAGTAAAAAGGATGACTGAATTGTTTATTGTTAAGGGGTCATCAAAATAATCGATTGGCTTTTCGTAATAGTGAGTGATAAATGGAAATTGCTCAGCTACCGCTCGCGATCCAAAATAAATAAGATGAAATGATTCCAACTGCGCCATCATGCGATTCACTGCTGGCAATAAGGTGTTTTGAGGTGATGTTACTGAATCATCCTCTGCTAAAAACACGTATTTTTCTTTTGTTTTTGACGTGGTATGTAAATAGTGCAAACCAATTTCAAGTGATTTTTCATCTAAATTATAAACATCACTGATCAATACATTATTGTCTTTACCTTCTATTTTTTCAAGGCGCATTGAAATGATCGGCAGGTCTTGAATCTTGTCTTGAATCGCTTCTTTTGCCATTCCGAAAAACCGGGCCACACTTGCAACGAGTGCAATATTGTGGTTAGAAGCGGTGTCTTGAAAACGGGTTGAATAATCTGTTGCTCCATTACCGTTGCTCAGTGAAAATCCGTTTGTAGTTTGTTGATAGAACTGAACGTTAATAGGTTGATTTGACGCATGGATTTGAATGCCCTTGTCAGTCCATTCGAACAATTGATTCACTGATTTAAAAAGTCGGAATTTTTCTGCTTTTTTTTGTGGAAGTGGATCGCTTTGTGAAAAGCCGGTATTGTGGGCATCTCCTATTCCAGTGAAAATACCCAGTGTTGGTTGTATGATTTCTTGAAGATATGCCATTTCTCCAACTTGTGAAATTCCTGCCTCAAAAATAGCCAATGTATGCTGTTCTGTTAATTCTAAAACCGACAAAGCAACACCGATTTGACTATTATAGCTTTTAGGGCTGCGAACAATGACAAATTCATCCTTCAGCATAGCGTAGAGCCACTCTTTTACCGTTGTTTTACCATTACTTCCTGTTATTCCTATAACGGGTAAAGAAAATTGTTCACGGTGGTGTTTAGCAATTGCTTGCAAAGCTCGTAAGGTATCCTTTACAATAATTTGGCTTACCGTGGTTTCCTGAATATAATGATCAGTGAGAATACATTTACCCCCTTTTCCTTCGAAATCGTCGATAAAATTTGCTCCATGCAATTTATGGCCTTGGAATAGAACGAATAAAGATTTAGCTCCAATAATTGGCGAGCGACTGTCAATGACAATGTTTTTTATCGAAGAAGATTCGCCAATTTCGGCTGTATCAATAAATTGACCATTCGTAATAGATTGAATGGATTTTATCGATAGATTTAGATTCACTTTTCTTTCAGTTCATTGTAGCAACTGCGGCACAAAGGTACGTATTTATCTTTCTCCCCTAATACAACAATTCCACTGTCTTTTGATACGCGGTGCGAATAGCGGGCACGACCGGAACAAAATGTGCAAACCGAATTCAGTTTAACCACCTCATCAGCCATGGTCATTAAAGCAGGCATTGAACCAAAGGGGTTTGATTTGTAATCCATGTCTAAACCGGCCACAACAACAGATTTACCATGATCCGCAATGATATTACACACGGCAACTATAGATGCATCAAAAAACTGTACTTCGTCGATAGCAACGACATCTGCATGATGAAAAAGATCAAGGATTTCTGAAGGTTTTGAAACGTTCACTGCTTGCGTTTCATCCTTATCATGCGAGACGATCGCCGTCTCTGCATATCGATTATCCAACGCTGGTTTGAAAACAACAACCGTCTTTCCTTTCGCCTTAAATTTATCAATGGTTTTAATCAATGTTTTGGTCTTACCCGAAAACATTGGTCCACAAATCACTTTAATTTTTGTGCTTGACACACGAGGACTGAAAGCAAACGGTCCTGAGATGTTAACATCTTCTTTTTGAGAAATTTTCAATTTGATAACGTTTTGCTATCAAATATAACTTTAATTTTATCAGAATTTTCAAATTGTGAATAAGTTGTAGAAAATGGGTAAAACATCCTTCAATACCACCTCGGAATTAATTAAAAGTCTTTCTGAAACAATCAATAACCTGAATTCGGGCAAACTTTCCTTATCTGATTTAGATCTTCTTGTTAGAGACAGTCAGGACTTGTACGAGCAATTAATCATCCTTCGCTATAAGGCCTACGATACACTCGGTGAGCCAATTCATCAA